>JACLAA010002646.1_pt1 | contig 44402 bp, 30 predicted proteins | sample 8027891 | NCBI WGS metagenome assembly JACLAA01 (sample SAMN15724900, study PRJNA655200) | protist metagenome | isolation source: fluorescence activated cell sorting (FACS) single amplified genomes of... | place: Spain: Blaines Bay Microbial Observatory, Mediterranean Sea | collected 2016-01-19 | reverse complement strand
ATATCTTTTCAAAGACGTAAAACGCAAACCCGTTTTCGTTAAATGGCGCAGCATCTTCCGCCTTTAACGTTCGCATGTAGTGAAACAATCGCGCTTTTCCACCTTCCGCGTCGCAAAAAGTGAACAATTCGTCGTAGCCAAAGTGCGATTCGCACGTCGCGGCTACGTTTTCCGCGGGACACACGTGCGCCCGAGCGCAAAGAAGCAACGTCGGCAATATCAACGTGCGATCGCTCTTATACTCCATCAAGGATCTCTCCGTTCTCGCGTAAAGAACGTTCGACGCAGAAGCGTCGAGTAAAGGCTGCGCCACCGTGAATAACGGGACACCAACGTCCAATCTCTTCCTCGCGTTGAACACGTCGATGGAGAATTTTGAAATCGTTCGCATGCACTCCCTCGCGCTCGCTTGCGACGTCCAGTTTTCTTCAACCGAAACTCTTTGCGCGGGATATAAATCCGACCAGCATCGTCTGTATTCGTTGGAACACTCGAGCGCGATAGACACGATTCTTGCCGCTTGATTTATGCACTCGTACTCGACGTCATCGGCTAAACGTTGCGTTTGTTGAGAAGCTTCCTTGATTTTCTGTTCGACAACCGCGCGAGTCGCGTTCCAAAAGACGTGTGAAAAGAACGACGAACGGCTGAAAAAGATATCGTCGACGTCGATAGCTTCATCGCGAACGAGACGAGTCAGCGTGTTGTCGCCTTTTGCTATACCTTCCCCCGCAAATCGTACTATATCGCTGAGTAAACTTCGATGCTTTTCAGTTTCTTCCATCTTCAGTTGATCTAACAGCGCTCGCAACCGGAGCAACGCAAACGTCGTCTCTCCGTGTCTCAAGACTTCCATCTTTTCCGATGGCGTAGTGTTTTCCCACGCGCCTGAATCGACGAAAAACTTTGCGTATTTCTCGTGCGCGCGCGCTTTTTCTTCCAACAACGTCCTTAATCCTTTACCACTTCTCGATGTTGCTCCTGCCCAGCGCTTCGGTAAGGTATCGACTAAAGCCGCCGAATGCGCCGCGAAAGGTTTCGTCGCTTTCGCAGGCCCCGCGATGGTTTGTTTTGCCGCGAGCTCTGCTATGCCTTCATAATTGTTCAAATTCTCAAACGCATCTTTCACGAATCTCGCATCGGCTGCTCTCGCGCTATCGTCGTACGCAGTTGAGACGCTCGCGTATGGTGAGCGGCGGCGAAGAGGCGGAGGAAAAAATAGACAGAATCAATAGCAAGTTGTTGTTTTAAAGACGACGAGAAATAATAACATTATAAAACGTTTTCGGCAACTTTTGCGGCTAGGATGCTACTCAAAACTAAACCTCCATACGTTTGGTTGCTTCGGAACTTGTCTCCGCAATCCTTTCTGTTCTTCAAATCGACGGTATATATTTGCCAAAACAAATGCGTCCCCGCGGTGGACAAAAGGAACGGGTAAAACGCCCAATGCGCGTCCGCTAAATACCCACTGGCGATTAAACCAGAGATTGCACCGATACCAAAAGTAGACAAAATACCTTTCGTGTTGTTTTCGAATAATCGCGCGGAAGACTTGACGCCAATTTTCTTATCGTCGTCGATATCTTGATGCGCGTAAATCGTATCGTACACCATCGTCCAACACACGCCGCTCCCGTATAACGCTAAAGCTGGTGCTTCTAAAACACCCCCAGTGATTGCGGTCCAGCCCATTAACGCGCCCCAATTCAACGTAAACCCGAGAAATAATTGCGGTAAGTTTGTCACGCGTTTCATCAAAGGATACGCGACTACCAGCGGTAAAGACATCAAGCCCAAAATCTGCGTGTTGAAATCGAGCTGGTATAAAATGACGCTTCCTAATCCTAATTGCGCGCCTAAAAACGCCACCGCGTTCGGTACCGTTATCTTGCCAGATGCTATCGGTCTATCTTTCGTTCTCTCTACTTTAGCGTCTACTTTTCTGTCCCAAATGTCGTTGACGGTACACCCGGCGCCTCGAAGCAACACCGCGCCGGCAGAGAACAAGGCGGTCATGGCGGCTATTTCTTCCGTCGTCGGTGGTATCGCAGCCGTGGACGAGGAGAGTAAAATCGACCACAAACACGGATAGGCGAGTAAATATATGCCTATGGGTTTGTCTAAACGGGCTAAGGCTACGTACGGGTTTATTTCCTTGTTGTTGTTGTTGTTGTTGTTGTTATTCTTCACTGCAGGAGAGGAAGAGGAAGAGGATGAAGATGAAGATGAAGACGCCGCGAATCCACGCGATACAATTCTGTTGTTGTTGTTGTTGACCTCCTTTTTCTTCTTCTTCTTCCAGTAGTCGTCGTATGATGCATCATCGTCTCTTCTTTCGTTTCTTCTTCTTCTTCTTTCGTCGGAGTTGATGGCGTTCTCAACAACCGAATGTGTTTGACGGTGATGATGATGATGATGATAATGATGATGATGTTGCGAAGAAGAAGAAGAAAAAGAAGAAGTAATAAAAGGAGCGACGACGACGTTTTGGGAGGAGGAGGAGGAGGAGGAAGGGAGAAGGCGCCGAAGTCGCTTCATTTCCTAATACTTTTCTTCGTTGTTTTGGTTCATTTATGCCGTCGTTTTGCCGGGAGAAACTTCTCATTTTGTTTTTTAGGGTTTACACACTTAGCTTTATTTACCTTCCTAAACCCTAATGGGTTATCGACTGTACTTATTATGGATTATTTCTAAAGGTCTTCGATACTCTTCAGTTTCCTTTTAACTGACGAACTCTTCAACGTTGATGACGAGCTATAAGTCTGCGCGGCCGAGCACGAAGGCCCGCATTTCAAAAAATATAATCTGTTCATTCAGATTAATTGAATTGCATTGATGAATGCCCCCTGATACCATTCCAATCTCGGTGGAAGCCGTGCGACTTTTCTGAAGCGTTTCTTTTTTTTTTATTTTCCGTCATCAACGTTTTGTTAACGAGATCCAGAGTCGTCTCGTTCGTCTCGGGGTCCAGATTTTTGGGGGCAAAAAACGTCTCAATTTCTCTTTCCAAGAAAAAAAAAAAATCTTCACATGTGCGCGCACAAAGAAAGAAAGAAAGAAAGAAAGAGAGAGAGGAAGAGAAGTTATAGTTTGCAAAGACAATAATAAAGCGCGCGACGAAAATGATGCGCTCTTCTCCTTCTTCTTCTTCTTCTTTGTCTTCTTCTTCTCCTCTTGAAAAAGGGACAGCGCAGAAGAAGCGACGAAAAGGCGAGAGAGATTCTTTGTGGGATGTGATCGTCAAGAACGACGATATAACTTTCACTCATATTTTGCCGAGATTGAATGCGACTGATATCAAATTCTTGTACGAGGTGAATAGTCAAACGAGAGCGTTGGTGAAGAGATCGCCTCGCGCGGGTGATTTGAAAAAGGGGTTTAAAGTGAACGAGATGTCGTCGATATCGACTTTGGAAGTTGCTTGGGAGAATAAATCGTTGTGGCCGAGTGACTGGGACGTCGAGTGGTCTGGTGAAGAAGAGTTTTTCTGCTGGAGAGTTGCTCAAACGAATAAACTCGAGTTGCTCAAGTGGGCGCGAGAGGAGAAAAAGTGTAAGTGGAATGGAAGGACGATTGAAGCGGCCGTAAAACAAGGTAATATGGAAATGGTAAAGTATTGCGTTGCAAATGAGTGTCCTATCTGTGTGAGTGCGTGTGAAAATGCTGCCGAACACGGTCATCTCGAATGCCTCAAATACTTACGCGAAGAAGCGAAAGCGCCTTGGGATGTGGGTACTGCCTATGTGGCGGCTGGAAATGGTCATCTTCATATACTCGAATATCTTGTTGAGCGTAAGTATGATAAATATGACGTGTTGACGTGTGAGTGGGCGGCCATGAACGGCCAATTAGACTGTTTGAAGTACTTACACGAAACCGCCAAAGCGCCTTGGGACGACTACTCCGTTCGAGAAGCGCACAAGAACAACCACCCCGAATGTGTACAATACCTCCTCGACAACGACTGTCCAATACCATATGATTGGCGATACGAGGACGGAGAGTTATATTCAGAATCAGAATCAGAATTAGAATTCGAATCAGAATCAGAAGAATAACTTCTTGTAATAACACACACACAGAGAGAGACAGCATAATCGCATATCTTTTCTTCTTCTCAAAATGTACCGTCGTCGTCATCCCCACAAAAAACGAGCTCCAGAGTCGTCTCGTTCGTCTTCGGGTCCGATTTTTTTGGGGGACAAAAAACGTCTCAATTTCTCATTCTCGCAAAAAAAAAAAATCTTCACATGTGCGCGCACAAAGAAAGAAAGAGAGAGAGGAAGAGAAGTTATAGTTTGCAAAGACAATAATAAAGCGCGCGACGAAAATGATGCGCTCTTCTTCTTCTCCTTTGTGGGGTATGATCGTCAACAACGACGATATAACTTTCAATCATATTCTTCCGAGATTGAATCAAACTGATATCAAATTCTTGTACGAGGTGAATAGTGAGACGAGAAAGTTGATTAAGAGATCATCTCGTGCGGGAGATTTGAAAGAGAGGTTTAGAGTGAAAGAGATGTCGTCGATATCGACTTTGGAAGTAGCGGGGGAGCATATATCGAATTGGTGGATGTTTACAAACGAAAGATGTTTCTGCTATCAAGTTGCTAAAACGAATAAACTCGAGTTACTCAAGTGGGCGCGAGAGGAGAAAAAGTGTGATTGGGATGAATATACGATTAGTTCGGCCGCAAAACAAGGTAATTTGGAAATGGTAAAGTATTGCGTTGCAAATGAGTGTCCTATCACTGTGTTGGCGTGTGGATATGCTGCCTTAGAAGGTCATCTCGAGGTACTCAAATACTTACGCGAAGAAGTCAAAGCGCCTTGGGATTCTTGGACTGCCGAATGGGCGGCTAAATATGGTCATCTTCACATACTCGAATATCTTGTTGAGCGTAAGTATGATAAATGTAACGAACATCCATGTCGGTGGGCAGCCAAGAACGGCCACTTGGACTGTTTGAAGTACTTGCACGAAACCGCCAAAGCGCCTTGGGACTCTCGGGCCGTACGCTATGCACACAAGAAAAACCAAACCGACTGTGTACAATACCTCCTCGACAACGACTGTCCTCTACCAGAAGGCTGGTCTTACGAGCACGGAGAGTTACACGTGCCAGAATGAGAAACAGAATCAGAATCAGAAGAATAACTTCTTGTAATAACACACACACACAGAGAGACAGCATAATAATCGCATATCTTTTCTTCTTCTCAAAATGTAACCTCGCGTCATCCCCACAAAAACAAGAGCCATTACAACAACACTTCCACTTTGTCAATATGCTCAACTCTTTACCTTTTTTCATAAACTCATCACCAGTCACCAGCTTACCATCTTCGTCTACTCGTGCTACGACGAACAATAGTATCAACAGACCATCATCATCATCATCATCATCATCGAAAAAGGGCAACAATTTCAAGAGAGGATTTCGTTTATCATCATCATCATCATCATCAGAACAACAAGAACAACCGGCGAAGATACAGGAAACGTATCAGTTTCACAGTCCGGGAGGGAAAGTGACGTTCGCGCACGAAACCGACGGAGAGAAGTCGAAGTGGACGAATTGTGAGATTTCACACGTCGGCGATGTGAACGAACAGACAAAGGTGAAGCTTGGAATCGTCATCGGCGAGTTTCACGACCAACTCATGAACCGCATGCTCGAAGACGCGCGCCTCTCGGCGTTGGCGATGAACGCCGAAATCACTCGAGTCGTCTTCGTTCCGGGCACGTACGAAGCGCCGTTAATATTAGAAAACATGCTCATGGACGACTCGCTCGACGCGGCGTGCGTTTTAGGATACATAGAAAAAGGTTCCACTTTACACGGCGAGGAGATGGGAAATACGTGCTCGTTGATTTTTAAGCAGTTGGAGTTGGAATATCGCAAACCGGTAGGGATGGGCATCATCGGTCCCGGGGCAACCGCGGAACAGGCGGAAACGAGAGTGGCGTACGCCGGCAACGCCATTCGCGCCGCGATTCGAATGGCGAGGACGATGATGGTATGAAATCCTAATTACTAAGAATATCCGTCGTCACCGAATGTCTTCTTCTAAGAAGGTTGTTGTCGCGTTGTTATTAGTAGTACTGTCAAAGTTGTTCTCCTCCTCCTCCATCTTCTTCTTCTTAGTAAGTATAAATACTACGAAAGACTCGTGAATAATACAGAGCTCTCTTCATGTCGTTGTGTTCTTGGTGTTTTTGGCTCCTTTTAGGCGGAATAATCAATAAATTTTCTCTCTTTTGTGAACTCATCTCATCTCGTTACTACATTCCTCAGATTTTAACCGCTTTCTTTGCTTTGCTTTGCTTTGCTCTAAAAGGTCGGTGGTTTCCATCATCCCACGTTAGTAAGAAAGAAAGAATGATAGTTCCAGCCGCAAGCAGTTATGCGGGAATACAAACGATGATGCGCGGAGGAGGAGGAGTACAAGGAGGGAAAAAGAATCAATTAAAGAATAATCGATTCACGGCGACTTTTTATTATCCAAGAAGGAAAAGCGCTTCACTCGTCCTCACGAAAAGACGCATCCGTGGTGGTCGAGTACCTTTTCCTCGCGCGGCGGAAATGACCGGAATCGCCGCAGATCCTCCCCCGCCGAAGAGAAAGACAAAGTTTGGCGATCCGAACAATCCAGCCGCGGTTGGTTTAGGTGGCATTGATGATGGTCAAGGAGAAAAGCCTCGAGAAGACGAGAAAACAACCTCGACAGTCGCCACAAAAACTCCTCCTCCTCTTTCTCCTCCTCCTTCACCTTCTCCTCCTCCTGCGCCAAAGATGAAGAAGAGTTCGAAAACAACTGTAGTAGTTTCGACGGTATCAAAAACGAAAACTCCTTCATCTCCTCCTCCTTCTAAGAAAGCGAAATCGACGACAAATATACTTCGACGGATAGCGGAGACTCCGTTAAACCGAGGCGAACTGACCTGCGGAGAACCGTCGCCGTTGGGCGCGACGAGGTTGGAAAACGAGAGCGTGAACTTTGCGCTTCGGACGCAGAACGCGACAAATGTGACGTTGGTGTTGTATTCCGAGGAAGATTTTAAGAATGGAAAGATAACGGCGGAGATTGATTTAGACCCAACAAGTGGCTTTAGAACGGAAAGAGCGAAGGACGACGCGGTGATTTGGCACGTCGAAGTGCCGAATTTGTCCGAGAAGTGTTTGTATGGCTATCGAGTAAATGGTCCCAAGTTACCGGGACACGCGTTTGATTTTAACAAAATTGTGTTGGATCCGTACGCCAAGCACGTGTGTTGCAACCGCGAAGGGTACGGGGAAACGAATCAACGAGCGGAAAACGATTTGGAAAAGAACTGGCCGCAATACGCGAGCGGGGTTCCAGCTTTGTATAATAGAGGTTCCGAGAATGAAGCGTTCGATTGGGAAGGCGTGGAGTCGCCGGAGTACGATCTCGCCGATTTAACCATCTACGAAGGTCACGTGAGAGGTATTGGACAAACGTACGAGGATATGATCGGCAAACTTCCGTATTTGAAATCAATCGGCGTGAATTGCTTAGAATTACTCCCGATTCACGAGTTTAACGAGTTGGAATATTCCGACGAAAATACACGAAACCCGGAAACCGGCGAGTTGAGGAGAAACTTTTGGGGGTATTCCACCGTGAACTTTTTCACGCCAATGACGAAATACGCCAAAGTTGGCGAAGCCGATTGCGGACGAAAGAGTAACGACGAGTTTAAAAAGTTAGTTCGAGAGTGTCACAGGAACGATATGGAGGTGATTTTGGACGTCGTGTTTAATCACACCGCGGAAGGGAACGAAAAAGGATTGACGCTTTCTTTCAGAGGCGTAGACAACAGAAGTTATTACGTGACTACTCCGACTGGAGAGTTCTACAACTATTCCGGATGCGGGAACACTTTGAACTGTAATCACCCGATGGTGGCAGATTTAATCGTCGATTCGTTGAAACATTTCGTGGAGGAATACCACGTCGACGGGTTTCGGTTCGATTTAGCGAGCATTTTGACGAGAGAGGCGTCGCATTATAAAGGCGAGGAAGGTCCCACGGCCGAAGAGTTGAGTTTGTTAGCCAGCGCGCAACCGAATAGTGGCATCAACGACGTAAACTCTGCGGATTCTACGACGAACGGGACGCCGTATAACGACGAAGAGGAGGTGCTCTACGATCAAGACGGGAACCCGATTCCTAAGAATCCGTTACAGAAGATTCCAATCGGAACGAATTTGGAAGATCCACCCGTGTTGCGCGCGATTTCCAACGACCCAGTCTTGCGTAACGTCAAGTTAATTGCCGAAGCTTGGGATGCCGGCGGGTTGTACCAAGTCGGCACGTTCCCGCACTACGGCGTCTGGGCCGAATGGAACGGTAAGTTTAGAGACGACATCAGAAACTTCATCAAAGGGTCCGACGGATTCGTCGGTTCCATGGCCTCTCGCTTGTGCGGGTCCCCGGACATTTATCACGCCTCTGGACGAAAACCGAAAAGCTCGATCAACTTTGTCACCTGCCACGACGGATTCACCTTGCGCGATTTGGTTTCCTATAACGAAAAGAACAATTTTTTCAACGGCGAAGACAACAACGACGGCGAAAATCACAACATTTCATGGAACTGCGGCAGTGGCCCGGAGGCCGACGGCCCGACTACGGACAAAAACATCGTCGCTTTACGCGAACGACAAATGCGCAACTTTTTCTGCGCGTTGTTTCTCTCTCAAGGCGTTCCGATGATCACCATGGGCGACGAATACGGTCACACCAAAAACGGCAACAACAACACGTACTGCCACGACAACTACTTAAACTACATCGACTGGGACCAAGCGTTAGACCCACTCTCTGGCGATGGTTTGAAACGATTTTGCTCGGAAATGGCTGAATTTCGCGCTCAACACGGCGCCTTCCGCTTACCGGACTTCCCGACCGACGCCAACTGTCAATGGCACGGCGTCAAACCGCACGAACCAGATTGGGAAGAAACGAGTCGATTTATAGCATACACCATCTCCGCCAACACCCCTGAAGACCCGGAAAAGTTCTACGTCGCATTCAACGCCAACTTTGAGAGTATTTTGGTCACTTTACCCGAGTTACCAGCCGGATTGCACTGGAGATGTGTTCTAGACACCTCTCTGGAAACGCCGTTTGATTTCGTCAGCGCCGACATCTCCGACGAAGACAGGTTCACCGCGGAAGCTATGGTTCGTCCGCAATTACGAGCGAACAGATTTACCATTTTGGATAGAAGTTGCGTCGTTTTAAAAGCAGAATTAGATGACGACGACGACGAGGAGGAAATATAATAATAAATAGAGTGAGAGAGAGAGAGAGAGGACATGTTTAGTAGTGCGTCCGCATACATTTTTGTTGTTGTAATTTAATCACACGTTGAATGAAACCACCCACAAAGACGGTCTCGTAAACGTTGCTCCTGAAACCTAAATATGTTCGCTTCGAAAAACTTCAGACTTCTCGAGGGAGAAAGAGGTAAACAACAAACTCCTCTCTCTCTCTCTCCGTCTCCCTCTCCGTCCCTCTCTCTCAAGTCATGGCACCGTCTCTCTCGTCGTCGTCATCCTCATCGATGATACCGAAAATTCCTCAATCGAGACCGAAAAGGAGATTACTCGTCGCCGTCGTTCTGTCTGTGTGTATCGGATACGTTTTGTTTATGATTTTGGGCGATTCTCCTCCACAAGGCGTATCTCCTCATAATCATAATCATCGCGTGCAACAACAACTTCCAAACTTAGCGGCGAGTCGGAGTTCTTCTTCCTCGAGCGCATCTTCCTCCTCTTGGTTCTCCTCTTCATCCTCTGCTTCCACTTGGGCGACGACGACGGGAAATCACGAAGAAGAAGAAGATATGGATGTTGATGATGCAAACGACGAGTTGGGTAGCAGAAGTGGCGAACAAGGAGAGACTTCAGAGGAAGGAGACGAGCCGACGCATAGACACACGAGCGACGATATTGTCGTAAGCATAGATGATAGCAGCAGCAAGAATAGCATGAATAGTGGATTTTCCTCCTCTGCCTCAGCCTCGTGCGACCCGGACGATGCGACGGCTTGTCATCACCCGAAAGGCGTCTGTCAAAAAGCCACGCGAACCTGTTTGTGCGCGAAACTTTGGCAAGGCGACCATTGCGAGAGGGCTTACCCTTTAAAAGGGAAACACATCAAAGCTAAAGTTGAGAGAGGATTAGGTTTTGCTGGGTCGATTACGATGAGCAAGAAAATCACCGGGAAGAGGAAGAACATCGAGGTGACTTTACCCGGGAAGGAGAAGGACGCGGACAAAGGACATCGAGTGTTAGGCCCAGTAGACCAAGAGTTGCTTTCGATTATGCCGCAAAACGATGCGGTTGGGGAGGTGTACAATAAATGCGCCGTGGTCGGATCGTCCGGGATATTGTTAAATTACGAAAACGGGAAGTTTATCGATGAACACGACGCGGTATTTCGCTTCAACTCGGCGCCAACAAAAGGTGGATTGGAAGCGCACGCCGGATCAAAGACAACGCATAGGATTACAAATACCCAAAATTGGGCGTTCAGAGAAGGGAAAGAGTTGTTGTTGGTACACATGCGATCTCACGCGTCTTTAGCTGCGTTTATTAAAACGAAGAAAGGCGACAAGTCCATTAAAATGGCTGCGTTCGATCAAGGGTTCGTCGAACACATGGCGCACTCTTTGAATTTCATGCCGACGAGCGGTTTATACGGAATCATAATAGCGTTATCTAGATGTCACGAAGTGAACTTATTTGGTTTTCAAGTTTCAAGCGAACACGGTGCCTTGTATCACTACTACGACGCTTGCGATGAACCCGCCAACGGCGAGCGAGACGGCGCCGAGTGGTTCGTCGTGAAGAAACTCGCCGAGGAGAAACTCGTAAAATTTGCCGAGCCGTGCGTGGTGGAGTGTCACGAATCCAAGAGTAAATGCCAAGAGTGTAAAAGCGAAGCTGGAATGCCGAGCGTCGATTTATCAAACTTTCGAGCGACTTCTTTACAGATGAAAGGTAAAGATTTGAAGAGAGAGTTGACGAAACAGACGTACGCGGAGAGGAAGAAATCGTGTCCCGCGTGTTCCAAGTCCTTCGGTGGATGTCGACCGCCTCGACACTGGGCGTATGCCAGAGACAGAAGCTCGAGCAGACACGGGAGTGGGAGTGGGAGTCACGCGCACGGTTAGTAAAAGTAAGAATGATATTTTTTTATACATCGCCCAGAGTAGTTGAATATTTATGTAATAATGAGTAGATTTGAGCAAAAACGTGTCCTGGTGTCTCGCCAGAAAAAATTCTTTCCTCAAACGCCACCAGAATAGGTGAATAATGATAACGATAAAATAACAAGAAGAAGAAGAAGAGATGCATCTGGGCGCATTTGCAGACGATATTTGGCTTCTCTCGAGAGTTGAGAGTCTCCTTGACTGTCTCACAGATGAATCAAAAATACAGAAGAAAAAGTTTGGTTCCAAAGCGAAGCGAGAACTCTCGAGAGATTTCGTATCTGTAATTAGGGGTGTTCGCCCGGCGTTTATGCTCGATTACGCACCATTGATGACGAAAGAAGACATAGAATTGATATCGAAAGAGATAAATGAAGACGCTTTAATACCTTTGTCGCGCGGAAGAGGAGGAGAGGAAGAAGAAGGAGTGCTTTTGAAAGTTTGTAGTATTCTCGACACGGTTGTGTTCGTTACATTAGGGGAAGATGAGGAGTTGTTGTCTCATGGAAACGATATGCCAATTTTAGTGGATTTAGACCAAGAAAACGCGCGCGCTCGAAAAATGACACCTTTAGAGATTACGGTTATGACCGCTTGTCGTGCGAAAATATCCTCGAACTCAGGTGTGAATATCGACGAGAGCGATCTCGGCGAAGGCGCCATACCTCCACAAACGTTCGTAGGATGGATGCTCGGGTATCCTATTTTGTACTATTACGGATCGAATAAGAAATACGGAAGCGAGGAGGAAAAAGAGCAGATCGCCAACGTTACCGCACGAAAGCTTTCTTTGTGTTCGCTGGTGAAAGTCGAATGCATAAACGACAAGGGCGAGGTGATGTATGGGTTCACCTATCCTGAAAGTCTAAATGAAGACGCGCTCGTCAAAGAAGCTCTGAAGCGTTGGATGGATGGCATAGAAAAAGAACAAAATGAACAACGACAACAAGAACATGCGATTAGTTTAAGTGTTCGTGTGACGCATCGTGGACCTTCCCCGATTGCGCTGTAGAAATAGTAGAGCAAAATAGATTTAGGCTGAACGTGCGTTGTTGATTCATAATAAGTATTGATTATTGATTATTACTGGTTGAATTTAAATATTTTTACTCTTCTTTTACTCTGTGCTCTTATCTACTCCTCGTCTGACTCCTCGTCTTCCGAGGCTTCTTGCAACCACTGCACAAATGGTTTCACTTTCATAAAGAACCTTTGATCGGCGTCCGGATCGTTCTTAATATCTTTCGCCCGCTGATTCGCCCACGCGAAAATACAATCTTCAGAGAGCAAGTCGGCGTCGTATATCCCTTTAAGAAACGATGCTGCGCATCCCAAAACTCTGGCACCCCCTGTTCGACCTTCAAACGGGGCTTGCGAGCACGCGAGAGACTCAAGAATGGAAACCAAACTGATTTGGTCTTGTTTCTTCCCGATAATTTTTTCTAAAGCTTCACTAAATTTCTCGACGTTTTTGACCATTTGCGCGGAGAGTTCTTTATCGGAATCTGGCATGTCTTGTGGCTTCAACGAAAGGCACGCGAGAGCAATTACGGCAAAAGCGCCAGCTTCTCCCGTACGCCTACCAAACTGTTCGGCTAATGGTTCCAAAGCTCCTTTTACCGATGCACTGTCGTACTTCTTCGATTCTACGAGTTTCAACGTTGTCTCTTCGACCGCTTTCTGAAAGTTGATTGTTTTCTGAATTTCTTCGGCTTCAACGTGCAAACCCAACACGGCTTTTCGCAAAGTCCCCAAGGAGAAGAAGATACACAAACCGTCGCGACGGAGACGACCGATAAACTGTTGCAAATCTTCCCAGGCAAGTAATCTTCCGAGCTCTTCTTGCAAGAGTAACGTGTCCACGGCGGGACAATCGGTACCGTAAATAGACGAGTAATCGACAACAAGCACGTTCAACGGCGGCGACCTTCCCTTCAAAGAATCCGGTACCGTCAACAACGCTTGATTATACAATCGCTTTACCATAGTCTCCATGCCTTTACCACTTGCGTACGCGACGCCTCGGGACAACATGACCAAAGTGTCGATGTCCGACTCCAACGCCTCTGCTAAAGAGATTTTCAACATCGGTCTCAAGGTGACCAATCCGACTTGAACGTCGTCACCGGCATCGGCTGGGTTTTCATCGTCGGCGTCGCCTTTCTTCTTCGCGGCTCGTTTTTCAGCCTTAGCGTTTTCTTTCAACATTCTCTCGGCTTCTTTCAATTTAGAGTTCAATTTATGCACGGCGGCTTGCCAGTCTTCTTTGTTTTCGAAACCGGCTAGTTCCAACGCCGTTTTCCTCGGGTTGATGCAACCAACCATAGTCACACCTTCCTTACTTAAAGCATCTCGAATGCCGGCAACTTTCTTCGGCGCGCCTTCTCCAGTAGCCCAGCGAACTTTGTACTTTTCGAAATCAGGCTGCGGAATGGTTTTCATCTTTGGTTCGATGGCCAATCGTAACGATTTGACGTCCCCGTAGACTTTCTCCCATGCCGCTTCCGGACCATCAATGCCTAATAACTCGTTGCCTTGCTTGGCGGACATGTGCCTCAACAACAAAGTCGGAACGCGAATATCACACATAGCTCTTTGGAATTCACCATAGTTTTTGAACATCCCAAACGGAGAAATCGTAGAAATTTCATTCGTCGCTTGGTTAAACACCGCGAGTTTCGACATTGGCAACTCGTACGGTGCCATTTCAATGGTGTCTCTCCTCGCCTCCGTCGGGCCTTTCCACCAATCTTCTAACGTATCCCACGTGCCCAGCGTTGCAGAAGCTAGCACAGCCGCGTGCGGCATATTCGCTTGAATGTTTGAAACGACGCCTAAAACCTTTGGGTCTAAATGAATCCCCATATTCGGTTCATCAAAGTAGAGCAAAATTTTCGATTGGTTATAAAAACTCGATTCCGGCTGTTTCTTCGCCGCTTCTAATATTCTCGCCGTCGTATTCAAATCTGCAATGATAATATCTGGCTTCCCCGTGCCATGATCTTTTAATTTGAAACCAATATCCGCGGCATATTCTAGCTGTTGTTCCACCGTGCCGCTACCGGCTGAAACTTTCTCTCCGATGGCCCTCGCCGCTCTCACAGCTTTTTTATTCCTCGCCTTATCTCTGATAGAATACGGTCTTCTGACTTGCGTCATCGTCCCATCACCGGTATTATCTCTGGCCGCCGTCCAATACGGCACGGCGTGCGCTTCGCACTCCTGGCCAACTCTCTTCAAAACCTGCTTCGTCGGCACGGAATACAACAAGATGACGTCTTTATGCTTTTGCTTGATCAGACGCAAATACGTCAGAACCGCGGTAAACGTCTTACCAGACCCAGTCGGTGTGCTTAAAATCACGTGCAACGGTAACGGCATTTTCCCTCCACTCTCCACAGCCTGTTCAGTAACCGTGTAATGCTTATCCAAAACCTCCAAAAGTTCGTGCTGATGTTTATACATTCTCGGCACCCCTCCGGATTGCGCTCCAGTTTTATTCGTCCACGCGTGCATCGCCGCAAACGTTTGATCTTTAATCCTATTCGATACGCTCTCCCAAACGATAGCCGCCGCTTTCCACTGAATCGAGTGTTCTCCATTCATCAACGCCTCCCTCTTCAAAAACAACAAATCTCCCGCTTGCGCGTTATTTATCGCCGTCAACCATCGAATGGTATGCTTCGCGTACTCTCTCATCCCTTTCAACTCGTCCATGATTTGTTGCGCCCACATGGACTGTAATCTCTTCTTCTCCTCTTTATCCGAGGAGGCTTGTTCGTACTCTTTCGGAAAGCACTCCTTGACCAATTTCTTAAACATGTCCGAGTCTTTCCTTTGCACGTAAAAATACTCAAACACCTTGTTATCCAACAACGTTGCTGCGGCGGATGAAGACGCCGCCCCGTCCCACGGTTGAATCTCTCTCATGATTCGAAACCCAGCCGAACCTCTCACTTTGGCGACTAAATCGCTGTTATCGATGTCCGCCCAATCGTGGTGGGTGAGCGAAGACCCGACGTCCACGGATAAAGTCGCCTCGGCCGACATCGCTTGCGCGATGACCGCTTGGTCGTTCTCCGTGTCCGAGACCCCACCGGCGTGTAAATCCGAATCCGAATACTCGTCACCCGAGTCCGAATCCTCGGGGTTGTTTCCTCCATCGTTTTCGCTCATTTTATGTTTAATATGTGTGTATATTTATCTCTCTGTTTGTGTACTGTCCTGTGTGTTGAGGTTAATAAGAAACAAACGCGTGTCTGCAGACAAACTCGATGAGAAAATGGTGATTCAAAACTCTTCTCTTCTTCTTGTGACTTCTTTCATCAACCCTTTTTTCCTTCTTTTTGCTTCCTCCTTTTTCTTTCTTTTTGGCTGCATGCTGATGGATAATTCGCCGCATTTATTATATCCCACTCACTCTCTTCTTCTTCTTCTTCTTCTTCTTGCAGACGAGACGTATTAGAGAGACAGAGACGTATCAGAGAGAAAGACACGAAAGAATAATATAATGTCGCGAAGAGGCGTCCGAAGAGCCGGAGGCGCGCGAAAGATGGTCGCTTTATCGCGAATAAAAAACATCACCAACGAACAAGAGTGGATGAAAATCTTACGAAAAGCGAAAGATTCAATCGTGTTGGTGGAGTTTGCGTCTTCCACATCCATGGGATCGAAAGGGATGCAACCGTACATGTCGACGATATCGCGAACGGCGGAGTATAATCGAATTAAAATGTATAAAGTGGACGTGGATTTAGTCCCGGATGTGGCAGTTGCGTGCGGAGTGAAAGCGATACCGACGTACCAAATTTGGAAGAGTGGAGAGAAAATAGACGAGATGAGCGGAGCGTTGCCGCAAAGATTGGTGACGATGTTGAAAACGCACAACGTTCAAGAGAAGTCAAAATTCGTGTATTTAAGATTAGCTGCGACAGTCGCAGCAGCCATCGGTGGGGTTTTCGCTTTACTCAAATATAAAGCTGAAGTGGAATCGAAAGAAAAAGGCGAACGCGAAAAGCTTCTGGTGAAACGCGCGGAAGAACAGAGAAAGTTGAAAGCGCAGAAAGAGAGAGAACGAATTAAAGCGTTGGACGCGAGAGGAGAGAAAACGGTAGAAATGATTGGATTGGACGAAGACGACGATGAAGACGAGGATGAAGACGAGTGGGACGAAGACGACGAAGACGAAGACTAGAAAATATTTGTGTGTTTGTTTGTGGTTTTCAATTATATCTAATATAAAAAAACAAGTTTCATTGTGTGTTTCTCTCTCTCTCTTTCTCTCTTAACTACGTGTTTCCCTCTACTTTACCATTTCAAATCGGGGAACAGATCTTCTTTTTTCGGCGATGGCACAGATTGTGCTGTCGCCGTCGACGAAGGCATGCCGAAAGTATCGAAGGAAATTGGAGGCGGCGCGTTCGGATTCAGTTGTTGCGTTTGCGGCATCGCAGGAATTTGAGGTTGCTGATTATACATCAATTGAGGGGGTACTTGAGGAGGAGGTATACCACCGTACATGTTTTGCATTTGCATTTGAGGAAGCGGTTGCTGTTGTGGTTGTAGCGGTTGTTGCATGTATCCTCCTCCTTGCATCATATGCGGTTGTTGGTGGTATTGCTGTTGCGGCATGCCTGCTCCCATGAATCCTCCCATCTCTTGTTGCATTTGCGGCACGCCTCCGCCCATTACGTTTTGTTGTTGTTGCATCATCATTTGCGGCGCTCCGCCGTTCATCATCATACCGTTACCCATTGGTGGAATTTGTTGTTGCTGCTGCTGATGCTGCTGCTGATGCGGCATGACCCCGTTCATCATCATGTTGTGTTGCGGCTGTCGCGGCTGCTGCATCATCGGCGGCGCCGCGTCGAACAAACCCATGATGTCTTCTTTTGACGCTACATTTTTCGGCGGTATGGCAGTGGTATCTACTTTCGCTGCTGTTGTTGATGATGAAGGCTGCGGCTGAGCTACGTCGAAACCAGCGAACATGTCCACCCCACCATTCGCAGGCGCCGTCGGCGTTGTGGAAGTCGGCGCCGGAGCGGCGGAGAAATCCCCCCAATCGTCGTCGTTCGTTGCTGTTGCTGGCACCGCTGTCGTACTCGTCGGTGCGCTTCCAAAATCCATCCAATTTGCTCCAAGATTTTGATTACTAGTATTTGCTACTGCTGCTGGTGGTTGCGCCGGTGCTGCCGGCATATCGCCGAACAAGTCTAAGAGTCCCGCCGCCGCCGACAGTCGCGGTTGTTGTTGTTGTTGTTGTTGTTGTTGCTGCTGCTGCTGCGCTTGTTGCGGGGAAGCAGTTGCTACTCCATCGTCGCCACCACCTCCTGATGGCAATGGCACCGGCCCATCCGTCTCTTTATCGCAATACTTTTTCCTCTCGTACTTTTGTCTAATATACCTCTCCACGGTTGGCAAATCCGATTTCGTCGGTTTCACATTCGGAGGCAAATTCTTCTCCCAAAACACATTCGCTCTTACGTTTCCCATGCGTTCCATGTACTCCACCTGCGTTTCCGTCCACTTATCCAGCTGCGTCGATCGTACCCTCGAAATGTGCACGCCTAAACTTCTGTGGATTCCCGAGCAGTTCGTGCATATGAAAATCCCCAAGTTCATGCTCGCCCATCGCGGTAAACGCGACGGACACTCCGCGCAGACGATGTTTTCCGGTTTTTTTAAGCACGCGTTTAAGCGTTTCTGAAGCGAGAGCTGAAGTCGATCGGACGACATCTTCTTTTCCCCGCTCTCTCTGAAGGTGTGTGGGCCGCTAAATCGGGATGTGGTGGTGTGCGCAGGTTTAGAAGAACGAATATTAATATGAAGATTAGTGATGAGAGAAAAGTCAATTCAATTCGATTCGACAAAACACACGAAAAAGCAGTTTGATGAAAAGTCACAGTTTCTTTTGAGCGAAAAGCAGAGCAGAAAGCCCGAAACCTAAATTTCGCACAGCTTTTCGCAAGAGGGAAAGAGGAAACTCTCATCATCCTCCAAAACAACCAACACCCCTTTTGTCTTGTTTTGTACCATACTCGTGAGACATCACATCATATATCAAATGATATTACAATACATAAACGCACTGAACGCGTCGACGAAATGGCGCGTCGTGCTCGCCTCGAAAAGTCCTCGCAGACAGGAAATCTTGAGAAACCTGGGGATCGAGTTCGACGTCGTCGCTTCGACGTTCGAGGAGAATATTTCCAAGGAAGGAGTGAAGGGGCACGAGTACGCGATTTGTACCGCCAGGGAGAAAGCGAAAGAGGTTTATTATCGAACGACGAGAGAAGAACAAGAACAAAAGAAGAAGAGTAATCTCATCGTGATTTCTGCGGATACGGTCGTGGAAAGTTTCGGGAACATATTAGAAAAACCGAGGGACATTCAAGACGCGAGAGCGATGATGGAGAAACACTCGAACAATTCACATAAAGTGCACACGGGCGTATGCATAGCGTATAATACGAACGAGAAGACTACACCTGAACTGAAACATTTCTCGGAAACGACTGTTGTGAACTTTGCCGAAATAGAACGAAAAGAAGTTGACGCGTTCTTGGCTACGAACGAGTGGACGGACAAAGCCGGAGGGTACGGGATACAAGGGTACGCGTCTTCGTTCGTGAAAGGTATCGAAGGCGATTACTTCAACGTGGTTGGATTTCCAGTGCACACGTTCTCCAGAGAGTTGAAAATCATATTAGATGAAATCGGAATAGACTCGATGTGAATCAGGAATGAGTTTACGTAGTGATAGTTAGAGTAGCAGTAGTAGTAGAGTAGTAGTAGCAGTAGTAAAAATAATCATCAAGGAGAGTGACGAGAAGATTTACGCGTTCAATCATCAATGAGGAGCAGACTTCCTCTTCATTTTCTTGGACTTGGCCTCTTTCGGCGAGGGAGTACTTTCGGTACTCTCGTTTACAGCGGCAGGATTTTCCTCATAGAAGAGTTTAATCGATTCCGCGTAGTTCGATATCGCAAAATTTGTCGCCATCGAGGGACCGCGCAACTCGACGAGTTTTACATCGTACGCGCGAGCGGCTTCGACCTCGGTTTCGAACAAGCCGAGATAGACGTGTTTTTGCCCGCCAGGTAATCCAATTCTCGCCTCCCAACGCCCCGTTGGATGTAATGTCACTCCGCGATAGCCCGAAGATCCTCTAGCGAAGCCTTGGGACTGGCGACGCACCGCCATTATAAGTTCTTCGAGAGGCGTGGAAAGTAAATAGCCTTGTAAGTCTTGGTATTTCGACGCTGGATAGTTCAACTTGATTTTGCGCCCGTTCTTCATCAGTTTGCACTTCATCGCGACGAGATCGAATGCCTCAGCGGCGTGCTGTTCGTTGCTGTAGCCGCCCAAGTAAACCTGTTTCTTCGAATCTCGTATCCAGATGTGCGCTTCCCATCGACCGGAACGTTTGTGTTTCGTCACGCCGCAAAACCTGGACGAGTGCGGCGGAGTCGCTTCTTTTTCTTGTTGGTGTTGCTGCTGTTGCTGCTGCTGATCTTGTTCTTGCTGCTGCTCCTGTCGCCCCTGCTCTCCCCCGCTTTCTTTCAACCCGTGAAAGTTTGGATCGCCGCCGCCTCTCGCATCTCTCTCGATCAAAGGCACTTTCTTCATGTTCGCCGCCAGCGTCGCCGCGTCAACCTTCTCAATCTCGTCCTCTTCTTCTTCATCATCTTTATCTTCTGCTTCCCCCTCGTTCTTCTTTCTTTTTTTCTTCGTCTTCTTTCTCAAACCTTCCGCTCCTTCTTCTTCATCTTCTTCTTTTCCTCCCTCTTCTCTTCTTGGAGAAGTCGTTTTCTTACGTCCTTTTTTGTGTTGGTGTTGCTGCTGCTGTTGTTCGCTCGTCGCCAACACCGCCACGGCAGTATGCCAATCGTTCGCGGTAGGAATCAACGGTAAACACGCGTGCGATACCCTGTGCGTGTCCTCGTATTCTCTCATGTTCGGCCCGTCGTCTGATGTGTCGTCCAGGTTGCGAGAGAAGAAGAAGATAAAGAAGAAAGAGAGAGAGATGTCAGGTATTCTATTCAGTTGTAAAAAATACGAGAGAGAAGAAAGTCCAAGAGAAAAAAAAGTTATGTGTTACCGTCCAATAACTGGGACGCCATGAACGCCAACTCTTCCGAATCCGACGTCGATTGCTGGTGGTGTCCTTCTTCTCCTAGATGATGATGATCTCGATGATGGTAATGATGATGATGATGCGTCGTCGTCGTGGTAGGAAGTGGAAGCATGTTCCTTGTTTCCACCGAGATTTTTTGTCGCTTTTTAGCTTTGCATGCAAGAAGAAAAAAAAACTTGAAAGACGAGGGAGCGAAAAAAAACAAAAAAACAAAAATCGCTTTTTTAGCCTTCGGCACTTTTTACGCACGAGACACACACAAAGACACATTACAAGAAAAAGATATAATAATGGATCCGCAACTGTTGAACTCTTTACCGGAAGAGGATAAGACCAAAATGGTCGCCATGATTGAAACCATGCAAACGAGAGATAGGTAAGGCGACGAGTTTAGAAGTGATGAACACGAGCAGCATTACGAGTTTTTTTTTCTCTTTACCATCAGCCGTCATTTTTTCTTCGTTTATCTGAAAATCCAAAATCCAATTCGCTAGACTCGCGCGAAAGTAATGTAACAAATGAGTTTTACTGACTTTCCCTCCTCTTAACAACACGTGTACGACGTGTATATTAATTATAGTTTGAGAATGTACAACAATTTAGTCGAGAAGTGTTTCAGCGAGTGCGTGAATAGTTTCCGAAGGAAGTCTTTGGAAAAAGACGAGGAGAGGTGCGTGAGCAAGTGCTGCGAAAAATTTCTGAAACATAGCGCGCGAGTGTCGGTGAGGTTTGCAGAGCTGAACGCGCAGACTATGGAGCAACCGCCGCCTGCTGCGTGATGATATAAAGTAGAGGATAACATTAGTAGATTATATGTAGTTGTCATTATTATAAATTGTAAGTAGTTCGTATTTATAAAACGTATTCATCACTTGTTCTCAACAACCGTTGCTAAGACATCGAAATAGTTCGGAAACGTCTTCTTTGTCACTTTCGGGTCGTTGATGATAATATCTTCATCACCACACGCTGCTAAAGCAAAAGCCATGGCCATTCTGTGATCATCATATGTATCGATAGCGACGCCTTTGTTGAATCCGCCCTTCGGCGGCGTGATGACGCAATAATCGCTACCTTCAACGACTTCCGCCCCAAGCTTCCTAGTTTCCGTGCAAATAGCAATCATTCTTTCCGTTTCTTTCACTCTCCAAGAAGCGACGTCTCGGATAGTCGTGGTTCCGTCCGCGAATAATGCGGCAACTGCTAAAGTCATCGCGGCATCCGGCATGGCGTTCATGTTCACGTCGATTGCTTTCAATTTCCCATCTTTCGGCCCAGTGCACGTGACCGAGTTCGCCGTCCACTCCAAAGTCGCACCCATCTGTTCCATTGTGTACGCAAACTTCGTGTCGCCTTGAATGGAATCGAGACCACACCCTTCGACAGTGACTTTACCGCCGGTAATCGTCGCTCCCGCTAAAAAGTACGACGCCGAACTCGCGTCGCCTTCCACAAAGATCGACCCTGGCGATTTATACGTTTGCCCGCCTTGGATTTTGAACGATTGCAAATCTTCCGCCGCGTCCACTTTCACCCCAAATCTCTCCATTAATTTAATAGTCATTTCCACGTACGGTTTCGAAATCAACTCGGTGACGACCTGAATCTCCACGGCTCCGGTCGATAACGGCGCGGACATCAAAATAGCCGTCAAGTATTGACTAGACACGTTCCCGCCTAATTCGATTTTCCCCCCTGGTAACCCTTTGCAGTTTATTCTAACCGGTGGGCATCCCGTTCCCATGGTACATTCCGCGTCTACACCCAATTGGACTAACCCGTCCACTAAATCCTGAATCGGTCTCTCTCTCATTCTTTGCACTCCATCCAAAACGAACGTGCCTTGGCCTGCCGCAGCCACCGCCGCCGTCAGCGGCCGCATCGCCGTTCCCGCGTTTCCTAAGAACAACTCCGTGACTTCTTTATCGGCTTTTTCAAATTTCCCACCGCACCCGGTAATTTCCAAAACGTTATTCGCTCGATCTTCCGTGAAACTCAAGCCTAGGACTTTTAACGCATCCACCATGTATCGGATATCGTCGGAATCTAATAAGTTTTCGACTTTCGTCGTCCCTTCCGCCAAAGCGGCTAAGAGTAGGATTCTGTTCGATAAGGACTTCGACCCGGGAAGGCGAACGGTACCATCAATTTTCTTGATTGGTTTCAAAGTTAACATTTCCTCGACCTCGGCTTCTGCGGATTTGGCGGCGACGGCAAATGGGGACGATTTTGCTTTTCGCTGCGCGGGGAGACCGCTTCTTCTTCCGTGTTTGTTGTTGGACGCGACAAACGACGCGAGTTGTGCGTGTTGACGACGACTCGCAGTCGTCGTCGTTGCAGTCGTAGTCATAAGAGCAGCCATGTGTGTGTTTACTGTGTAAAATTAATAAAGCGCTCTATTGTTGTGGAGTCTGGATAATAAACAATCAAGGAAGGAAGGTGTTTTGGGCAAATTTTTTGAAGAATTTTTTCACCATGAAAAGAAAACATCTACTATAATATCTATCTCTTACGTATTAAACTTCATCATCTTCGACTGAAGAGAAGAACGCTCTCGAACCCGCGAAAGTGAACTCTAACAAGCGAAACTCTTTCTCGTATTGTTCGATTCTTTTCAATCGCAAAGCGCGTTCTTCTTCTTCTTCCGCCTTGTTCGCGGTGTCCACCTTCTCGGAACGGTAATAGCTTTCGCAACTTTCGAACCAGTGCAAAGCATCAAAATTTGAGTCTTGGTTTAAGACTTTTAAGACGTACGCGATGCCTAACGCGAACCCGTCGTCGGTGAAACACGATTGATTGAGGAGCATTTGAGTTTCGATTTTTGAGGACGAAGGCGACGCGACCGTTTCGGACGCTTTCTGAAGCTTTTGCTTGGAAACGTACATGGCGTCGACGTTGGAGAGACATAACGCCGGAACGATCAAGAAGAAAGCGTTCAGGTGCTTGTTCGTATCGCTTTGAAGCTCGCTCGAGAATATGTTCGTCAAAACTTCGAAATAATCGGTGCCCTCCGTGCTGTTACTTCGCAGAGATTCGATTTCGGCGTCGAGTTGCTTGGAAGCGTTCACGGTGAAGTCGTGAAACGTGGATTCTCGAGCGAGAGACTCAAAGTTTGGATGTTCATTCTCGTCGTTGTTCTCTTCACTCTTAAATTTCGTTCGCGTGGCAAACTCGTTCGCTTTGGAGGAATAACGCATCGTTCCGAGCCGTACCATGCGCACGAAGCCGAGAGCGTTTCCCATTTCACTCAAGAGCGCTCGAAACTGATCCAGGAAACTGAGACCATCGTCCGCAACCCCGAGTTTCCGCATTTCATGGAGAAAATGAATGCCTCGAACGACGGGATATTCTTCGAATTTCTCCTCCGAATGCGCTTGTTTCTCTTTTTGAAGCAAAGACTTCACGTGGTCTTCGTACAGAAACTGCGAAAATATTTGGAACCTTTGGGCGAGGTACCGATAGACGGAGTTTATGACCGCGTGGGTAACCCCAGTGCCGTGCGTTCGGATGGACTCTGAGACGCGCTTTATGGATAAAGTACTCAACAAAGTCTTTTCCTTCGCCAAGGAAGATTTTTCGATGAACGTTTGCGCGTTCATATTGTAGTTATATCGAACGCAAAACGAGCGAATGTCTCGAACGACGTCCAACACGTCGATGGCAGTTGTGTTCGCGCCGGTAGTATCTTTCACGGAAGTTGTCGCCGCAGGAGGAAGTTCATCGATTTCCGATAAGTCTAAATCGTACTTCGCCAATGCAATGCTTCGAATTTCAGAATACATTTTCCATTCGCTGCGAGACGAGGCTGCCTTTTCATAGAGCAACTTGGCCAAATCAGCTTGAACTTCCTCTTTGAGGGAGAAAAGAGCAGCACCACCACCGCTCGCGTCCAACGGCGGTATACCGAGGAACACGTGTGCATACGCGCTCTTATTCCCTTCAACACTCGAAAAACTCTTGTGTTTCCATTGCATCGAAACGTTTTCGCGCAAATCGCTCTCGATTTCTCGTACCAACTTTTCGACCAGTTCAGAGCGCAAACTTCTCACCACAACTTCCTTCCCAAACTCTTGCGCAATCTTTTCATCCGCCAACAAATATTTCATCGGAGACGCGAATGCGTTCACAATCGCCGGTAACCGATAACATTGCTCCGAATGAGCATAGATATCACTCAACACCACCGGTAACGCTTCTTCGGCGACGCTAAACAAACAAGACGAATCACAGGAAATTTTTATTGCGCAGTCTAAATCCGCAACAATCTCCAAATATTCAAATGTCTGCGATATGTTTCCCCAAAAAACACGTTCTTTCACTTTAATAGTTTTAATAACATCTGTTGTTAATTTTAAAAGTCCTAATTTCGGGAAATTGAAGAAATCATCGGCCAATAATCGTTCTGAGGAAAAAATTAATTATTAATTATTTTTTTAATTTTTTTCATGCGATTAATTTAATACATACCTGCAAGCAAACACGCATCTAATGCATCATATAAAATACCTTCATGACCACCAGATCTTAATAGATCTGATTTTTGATCATCTAAATTAATTTCTTCGAGCAAACTAGATTTTGCTTTTTTCTGTTTTTGTAAAAATTAATTAATACTTTATTCCCAAATGAAATTTGAATTTTAAAGTAATCAACGTACCACAATTAAATCTAATGACTGTAAAGTTTCCGTAAAAGCTCGGGAAATCTGTAGGTAAATGTGTTAATTTTAAATTTGAAGAAAAAGTGCTTTAATTTTTACCTCCAAAGCGAGTTCATTTTGTTTGGACGCATAACACGCACGAGTCGTCTCTAAAAGCTCCGCGAGTTGACCATATGCACGCAATCGAGCGCGTCTTTTGTTGTCTTGTGGTATATTGTTCTGTTTTGCGGCATCTTTTGAAAACGTGTTGTCCATGTGAAGGAAAAGTTCCAAAGTGGCTTTTATGTCGCGTGCTATTCGAACGCCTCGCGTGAGCGTTTCAAGAGAAACTCCTCCTGTAGTACGATCGGAGATATCTCGTTCGAATTCGCTCGTCCAACTCGTCACTTCGGCTATAAAATCGATAACTATCCTCGTGAGCTGCGCGTTCATGTCGTTAAACCGTAAAATGTTATTTTCCAAGTGCGTTTGCCATTTTTTCTTACTCGCAGGCAAAGCGCTTTCCGGAAGTTGTACCAAGAGAAAGTGCAGCGGATCAATCACAATCCCGGTGGATACGGCTAAACCAGCCATATTTTCCGCGAAAATATGCTTGAACATCTTCTCGATCAATCTCGTGTCTGAACTGTTCGGTTCTAGGCGCACTAACAAAACTCCCAACGCTAAAACGCCGACCTCGTTTCGCGAGACAAAGTCGGCTTCGAAAGTTTCCAAACCGTACGCGTGCAACGCGCGTAAGAGTCGCATGGGGACCTCCTCTATTCCATTCCTTTTACTATGAATACCCCGACTGTCTTCATCTATAATCTCTCTCACGATGGTTTCGAAGCAGCTTTTCAAACACAGCTCAAATTCTAACGTTTCCGTAGTTTTCTTCAAAGCGAGTAACTTTTTCTTTCGTTCTTCATCTTTTTCTTCTTCCTCTGCTAAAGCTTCTTTCACGGCTACTTTCATCGCTTGGAACGACCGTCGTAAATGCCCATTCGAGGCTATCGCTTCGTCTATTTTACACGCCATGGCTAAACACATCGTTAAAGTCTCAAAAACTATCGTCAAGTTCACGTGACTCAGCGGTCTGTTCTCCTCCACCGACTCGTCCGCGTATTGAAACTCCAACTGTCGAAAGGCGTTCACCGCGACAGCTTTCAACTGGTCCCGAAACATCACCGAGTCTTGCAGCACGGTCAGATTTTTCGTAAACTGTGCCAACATGGCGTTGTCGTTACTATTACTCCTACTTCTACTCCTTTCATCCTCATTTTCCTCCTGGTTGTTGTTCTTTTTATCATCGTTCTTTGTAGGAAACCACCCGAAAGATATCAAGTTCGGTAAAATCACATTTTGGCTCAAACTTTCCAAGCGCTTCGCTTCCACGTATAACGAGCTAAACGCGACGGCGAGTTTAGAAAACAAAAAGTTATCCGTCTCGCCTAAATCTTCTATCCGTATTTTGTTACTACTTTTCCAGCCCTTGTCCTCGTCGACGATTTTCACCACTCCTTCTCGTTGGTTTAATGTTGTTGTTGTTGAAATCGCACACAGTTCTTTCAACAATTCAAGTACCATCGAGGAGTCCTCCTCCGTCTCCGGAGTTCCATCATCTCCTCTTCTTCTTCTTCTTCTACTTCTGACAGTCGTCGTTTCCGTCGTCGTGTCTCCCATCGTGTTGTTGTTGTTGTTGTTGTTGATGATGGGTGTTGTTTCTTTGTTTGATGTTTTGGGTTGTTTGTTTTTTTTGGCGGGCTCCTTTTGATTGAGAGTTTTTTTCGAGAGCAATTTGAGGTGTGGGATGCCTCCCTCTTCTGCAAAGATCACAACAATCTCAACAATCTTCATTTTCTTACACACATACACTATTTGTTTCCACCATTCGATAAGAGAGAGAGAGAGAGAGAAAGAGAAAGATTTATTAGAATACACGAGAGAAGAAAAGACAGAGAGAGAGACGATGACGATGATGTTCACCACGACGACAAAAACGATAGAAAACAGACGACGATTTTCATTGCAGATTGCGAAGAAAGCTCTACTAAACGTCGTCGTCTTTTCCGCGTTGCTCTTACTCTCGCAACCACGAACGGTGGAAGCGAAAAGAGGCGACCCGGATAAACCGAAATATTTACCGTCCACGATTTATTATTCCATCCGCCAAGCGCAGCAAATGTGCGACATGCCGCTGCCGAAAGGGCACGAAAACGACGGAGCGCCTTTGTTACCCAAAGCGAGAGTGCAAGGGAGAGTCGATCAGAGAGCGTTGCATTTGTGCCAGCAGTGGAATTTCGTCGTCGCGAACAGACAAGCACAAGGGAAGATGCAAGGGTATAAATTGAAACCGATTATTCCGCCAGAACACTTTCACGATGGGTACGTCGCGGATATGGATAAATCTGCGGAATATCCGGAAGCGGCGCAGGCACAAAATCGATTAGGCTACGCGAACGGGGACGAATACGACGAGGAACACATGAACATGTCGAGAGAAATTCACGACGCTTCTGGACACGTAGGGACTGGGACTGGGAACGCAGCCGCGTTTGCGGACGATGTTTTACTAGTTGCTGGCGCAATTTTGTTCGGTGCTGCTTTAAAACACGTGTACGATTCAAAGGCGGATCCGTTCAAGCCGATGGCAAACGTTCCGAAGTTTCCGTTAAGGCCGGACCCGGAGAGTGGAGAGCCGCAGAAGCACGATCCGAGCGGATGGGAGAAGCAAGGTTAAGTGTTTGATGTCTGATAAGACAAGAAAACGCGATAACTAGAAACATAGACAATACTACCCTTTGTGATTTGAAAAAAACAAATTAACTCTTATCACACTTTTGAAACTACTTTTAACATTTTTAATCTTCTTTCGTAGACTCCTCTCCGCCGGCGATTAGAAGAGCCTTTGCGATCTGCTCGAGAAACGTATCCACTTGCTGCGCGGCAGAGCTTTGTGCGACTCTCATTTTCAAAGCGTACGTGGTCATCTTTTTATTCTCCGAAGCGGCGTTGACGCAAGGAAAGGTTACGCCCTTCCCGCCTTCCATCTTTGCAAACTTTTGGCCTTTGAACATTGAGGCGTTCAAAATCAAGCGAAAGTTACCTCTCGTGCGCATGATCATTCTCACGTTATCTTTCTTCTTCGTCGAGTTGATTCTAAATTCACCTCGTCCTCGTTCTCTCCATCCCGGCGCTTTCCCATCCTCTTCCGCGCTGACGTATTCGTACAAAGCGCCGTCGGTTTTGAACATTAAATCTTCGTCTTCTTCGCCGGTTTGTTGCTCGATCTCTTTCATCTCTTTTGCAGCTTTGAACTCCTCTTTCTTATTTTTCTCTCCTTCTCCTTCTTCTTCTGTTTCCTCTTTACTTCCTTCTCCTTCTTCTTCTGTTTCCTTCTTCTCGCTAGTATCGTTTGCTATTTTACTCCCGCCGAACACGGCGCCAAAGACTGGTCCGCCTCCTCCACCACCACCACCATCTCCCTCTTCCCTCTTATTCTTTTCGCCGCTAATTTCGTTATCGTCGATATCTTTCTTTTCTCCCTCTGATTTCTTCCCGAACGCTCCAAAGCCACCTCCTCCGCTGACTTGCGCTTTCAAACCGCCGAAACCACCGCTGAAACCGCCAAAGGATTTCCCAAAGCCAGAGCCGAATCCAGATCCACCCCCCCCCGCAGCTCCTCCCGCCGATGGTACCGTCGTCGTCGTCGTTGATGGTGTCTCTTTTTCTTTATCGTCTTCTTCTTTTGCTTTCTTCGTTTTTGGAGGTTCTCCGTCGTTCGCGTCGTCCTTTTTCTCCTCCTCTTGTTGTTGTTGTTCGTTAGTTTTTTCGACCTCATCATCTTCTTCCTCCTCTTCTCTCGGTCGCTTTTCTCCCACTTCCGTCGTCATGTCAAACGTACTATTTTTGTCTGCTCTTCTTCTTTACTCTCTCTTCTCTGTCTGTCTGTGTGTGTGTGTTGATTGTGATGACGATGTGATAAGAGTGAATATTATTTTGTGTGCGTATAAATTTGGCGAGAAGACGACGATCACACAACAACACACAAAAAAAGCATTCGATTCAGACCAAGATTTTTATTATTTTTACGAGTGAGACGAGTTCGTTAGAAAATCAATAGTCTCTCTTTAACTCTCTCTTCTCTTCTAGATGAACTCAGATGAGCTTTTGGCGCGTCAACTCCAAGAGGAAGAGGAGAGACTGATGATGATGATGAGCGAGAGAAAGAGGATTCAGACGACGACGACGACGACGACGGAACAAAATCATCATCATCAACAACAACAACAACAACAACAACAACAAATGTTTCTGAGTCGATTGCACTCTGGCTTAGAAACGATTACAAAGTACGAAGACGAGATGGCGCGAGCGTGCGCTTTATCCGTCGTCCCCGTGGAAGAGTTGGAAAAGAGGGTAAAGGAAGGAAAAGAACCGAAATGCCAGGGGTTATCGTTCAAAGACGCGTTTATCGTCGAGCTTTTAAAGTGGTTTAAGCACGAGTATTTCAGTTGGTGCGATAAACCAAACTGTAGTCGCGAGACGTGTTCATTCTCCATACAAGAAGAAGTGGGAAGAAAAACAACGGTAAGAACAAACCCGGCAAACATGCAATGCGTTGACACGGTCGCCCCGAGCGAAGAAGAGCGAGTGTTTGGCACTTCTAGGGTCGAACTTTACGCCTGCTCCGGGTGCGGTTGTCAAACGCGTTTTCCGAGATACAACGATGCGGTGAAACTGTTGGAAACGAGAACAGGGCGTTGCGGCGAGTTTGCAAACGCATTTTCGCTCATTTGTCGCGCGCTAGATTACGAGACGAGATACATTTTGGACTGGACGGATCACGTCTGGACGGAAATTTGGAGCCCTTCTCAAAATAGGTGGATCCATTGCGACTCGTGCGAGGCGGCGTTTGATGAACCGAGATTATACAGCGAAGGATGGGGGAAGAGTTTGTCATTCGTCGTCGCGTTTTCGATTGACGGTGTCGCAGATGTCTCGAAGAGATATCAAAAGATGGACGACGAGATGGTAGGAAGAAGGCGCGCTATTGTTCAGGACGATGAGTTCGTGTCCAAAGCAATCGCGAGGTGCACGGAAGTGCTTCAAACGCGCATAGACGTCGCGAGACGAGAGATCGTGAGAAAGAGAAACGAAGACGAACGAGAAGAACTAAAAGTACTCGACATGAGCGAGGAAGAAAAGAAAAACTTGCCAGGAAGAACTACCGGATCCTTGGAATGGAGGAGAGCGCGCGGAGAGTTAGGGGATAATAAATAGAAAGAGAAACTGAAAGTAGGTGCTATGTATTGCTAAGTATATATGCTATAATTATATAATAGAGACTATTTATGCTGCTGCTGGTTTATGCGCCCATAAGTCTTTTACGAAGACGAGCTTCTTTGGTTTCCGAGCCGAATGCATCAAGCTCAAAATTACAGTGAAGAGTATCAACGCATTCGCTTGATGCGCGCTCCCCAACTCAGCAGGAACGTGATAAAGCAACGCGGTGATACCTAACCCAACCTGCGCGACTGTTACTCCCATCAGTGCATTTAAATGTAATTTTGATTGAGAAGATAAAGCCGCGTTTCCTCGAAACATCGCGTGCACTGCGGATACGCTCGCCAGCGTCGTCAACGCTAACACACGATGGTTGAACTGAACCGCCGCGGTGTTTTCGAAAAAGTTCCTCCACCCTTTCGACTCCCAATCCTTCAAATACTCATCTGGAACTACTTTACCATCCATTAACGGAAACGTGTTGTATGCTCTCCCCGCGTCCATCCCAGCGACGTACGCTCCAGAAATTGCCGTCAAGCCGATCAAACCGGCGAGCGGGTGCGCGGCTTTACGCAACTGTTTCGTCGCCGAAATTAACGCCTCTGTAGCCGCTGGTAACTGCGCCGGCGAGACTGGATTCATGACATTCAACGTCGTCCAAACCATCCCGGTGTATATGGTGAATGCGCCCGCTAAGTGCGTGGCTAACCGATACGGACTCACGCGAGGCACATCAAATTTTTGCTCTTCCGTTTGCTTCAATCCGCTCTTCACCATCCACCACCCAATCATGCCTTGCGTCGCGCCTAGAACGAAAAACACGCCCAATCGTCTCATGAGCTTGCTCGTTATGTACCCTTTATAGCTAAAATATGCTAGCGGTGCCGCGAAATAAATCCCTAAAACCCTTCCCCACATTCTGTGGCCGTACTCCATCCAGTAAATGAACTTGTATTCCTCGAGCGTCATCCCGATGTTTGTTTTTTGATACTCTGGAGATTGCTTATACTTATCGAATTCGCGTTCCCAATCTTCTAACGTTAACGGAGGATGTTCGTATTGAAACTTCCAATCCGTCATAGAAAGTCCCGATCGAGTCAATCGCGTCATCCCTCCAATGACAACCATTGAAAAAACCCACGCACATCCGCCAACGAGCCAATATGTGACTTGTTTCACCGCTCGCGGTCCGCCGAGAACTAAAGGATTTTGATGCATCGTTTCGGAAGTTGAATACTGCCGCCGTCGACGTAATAACAAAGATTGATGTTGTTGATGATAATGTCGAAGTTTAGGAAATGACGACGATCGACGCGCGGCTACAGCCAGCGAGGACGATGAAAATGTTCTGTAAGAGGTAGACGTTGTTCCCGTTCCCGTCCTTCTCGTTGGTATCTTCTTCTGCATTTTGGTCAGAGCGTTCCACACGTACCCCGACGACGACGTACACGACGACGAAGGATTGCGACCACTAAAACCACGCGGTATCGCATTATCAGCCATCCTGTTCGCCCGTGCCCCGCACAAAACAGACGACGCTTTTGGAGTTTTCGTAGAAGTAAAAATTGTTCTTCTGTTGAAAGTTGTTGTTGGTGATGACGTCTTTTGTGATGTTTTTCGCATCATCATCATCGCTTCGGCGGCGTGGGTGCGCGCGGCGCCCGTCGTCGCGAACAATATTCCGCGAAGACGAATTCCCAAAGAAGACATTTTGTTGTTCTTTTTGTGTGTAAAGAAGAGGAGCCTTTCAAAAGTGAGTAGACTCACCACCACCACTACCACCACCAAGCAGAAAAGTGTGTCCAAAGTGTGGTTATTTATTTCTGCTTTCACCTTTTACGAAAAGTAGGGATGGTGTCGACGCCCGTTGAGCCAAAAAATTTTCCAAAACGGGATCCGACGGGCTCGACGGGCAACGGGCGTCGAAATCTCACCATCCCTAACGAAAAGCGACGAGATTTTTGAATTTTCCCACTTTCTCATTTCATTCATTCATTAAAGAGTTGTATCATCATCATCATCATCAAATAATAATAATGGAAGCGACGACGAGAAGAAGAACACACAGCGCGTAATAAATGACGTATTTTAACGCGATGGAAACGGGAGCGCAAGGCGAGGAGTTCCGTAAACTCCCCTTTCGAGATTTACGAACGAAATACACGGAACTTTCCGGGTTAGAGTGTCGGTCGAAAAACCGAGAGTGGATTGTCGGGAAGTGCGTGCAAATGAAACTGTACGGGACGCACGATGCTTTAGGGAAGAGAACTTTGAAAGCCGCCGCTGGAAGAGAAGTAAATTTACGGCTCATGAACAACGCCATCGTCAACGAAGAGGGAGAATCCATGTACCATTACAATCCGAAACACGTGAGTAAAATCATCAACATTCACAACGCAACTGAAGGAGGAGGAGGAGGAGGAGGAGGAGGAGGAGGAATATATTTCGAGGAAGATTTGCTCTACGGAGACGGAGAAAACTTGAACGAAAACGGGAGGAAAGTGTTGAGGACGTTCTTATCTCTCGAGCGAAGGAAAGGACAGAACAACGTGACGAGGAAACAGGAGATGAAAAAGTTACGAGACGCTACTTCGCATCCGCTGTTGAAGCACGAGATATGGACGGTAGGTAAACTAGAGAAGATATTAGAGTCCTTCTTAGACGAAGAGTTTAGCGAAGACGAACACAAGATTGTTATGATGCGAGTAGCTAAAGGCGTGGTGACGTTGAAGAAGGAGAAGATGCAAGAACCCGGACGAAGTGACGGGTTCACGGTAAACATCGCGCGAACGATTTGCAGATTCGCGTTGCGGATGGCGACAAAGAAACAGTTAAGGAACAAAAACGAGCTGAGTAAGCAATACTTCAAGTTGTTTATCGTCGTATCTGCTTTGAGGATAGAGATGTTTTCGGTTCGGGGAGAGGAAGGAGGTGAAGAAGGAGAAGGTGAAGGAGAAGGAGAAGGAGACGACGAGGTGGCTGCGCGGCAACCACCACGGACTACTAGCAGCAGTAGCAGTAGCACTCAAATAAACGCGTGTGAGTTTGTTTCGAAATGCGTTCGAGATGAGCTCGCTCTTTCGCCGGCGCTCGCAAAATTGCTATTGAAGCGACCAAAAGGGTTTCGAGATTCGTTCTACGACGAGCGCGATAAGATCTGGCCGGCGATTTTATTCGGCATTTGCGCTTCTGAAGAAGTTTCGAAGGAAATCCGAGACGAGGCATGGACTCAGTTCCAGAAAAACGCTCGGTGTTTGAAGGAGGAAGATTTTTTTGCGTTGATGACGGATACTTTCGCGACAAATGATAATACCGATAGAAACAATAGCAAAATTAGGGACGAAAGATCGAGGCGATACTTTTTGTACGAGTGCATTAAAAGTGTGCAGCGGAAGGGTTCTCAAGAAGTATCCGCGTCGCTTCTTCGAGTCGTTTTCCAGATTTGGTCGGAACACAGACGAAATATTCTCGAAATCCTCGGAAACGAGTGCGCAAAAATGATAGAAAATAAAGTCAACGCTTACGACAACGATGGCGACGACGACGCGCAAAGTATCGGGAAAACGGCATGGTTGAACGTGTTGGAAGCCGTATCGACTTCGTGCGAATTGACGAAAGATGAAGTAGACGGCAACCGTTCCATGCTTTTACAAATGTTGTCACATTTCAAAGCGTCCCGGGATTTCGGAAACCCCATCGCAAAGCGCGTCGTTTTCGCCATGAACAGATTATTTGTCAAGTCGAATTTCTTTGAAGGAAAGAAAGAAGCGAAGCGTCTCATGAAAGAGATTTACGCGAATGGGAACGAGTTAGACGAGGAGGACGAATCGATGATGCCGGTATTAAGTTTGCTCGACGCCGAAAAAAACATCAAGACGAGCAGCGCTTTAAGAATCATCGACGTTATATTAGAAGGAGACGTAGCGGCCAAGTTAGAACTAGAGGACGTTAAAAGTGACGCGATCGAAACGTTGTGTGCGTCGCTGAAGAGAATTGCTCCTCCTACCGATGCGGAGGCGTTGAATTCATCATCCTTGATTTCAAAATGCGGGAAATTCGCGATGCAATCCCTTCAGAAATATTGGTCTGGTCTTGATTTCACTCGTGAAGGTAGAACTGCAGACCAAGTTGACGCCGGGAGTGCTAATACTGCCATAGATGAAGTGCGCATGGCGTTCAAACTTCTTCTTGCTTCGCTAGAAGCTTCTTTCAATACCGCTACCGCGTGCGATACGAGTGCATCGAAGATGAATTATCTTTCATCATTCATCACGAATTCTATGGACTTGCACATCCTCGCCCAAGGTGCCCGAGAGGCTGTGCAAACGGTTCTTCTTGCGCAACGTGATCCTCGCGATAGATACAATGTTGAGAAAACTGAACAGAAAAAGCTGCAAATGATTGAAATAGCTGGAAAGATGTACCCAATTGGAAGTCTAGTTGCGACGTTATCGTATGGTATGTATCACCAAATGAAGCGTTACGAGCTTCATCAATTAAACGAGGAGTGGGGTCTTGATAAAGACTGGTTTACTCTCGTCCCCGACATTGTCCGATTGATGGAGTTTCTATTGCCTTTAGCCATGCGAGAGTCCTCGGATTTGTGGCTGCACCAAATTGTTCGAAGCGGGGTGATTTTGAACGACCAGATTTTAACCAGACATATGGAAGACATCGAAGATCGTTCGGTTTCATCGATGACATCGATGATGATCAAGTTTGAAAAGCTCGAATTTGGGTCAGCTGAGTGTATTCTGACAGTTTCACAGATGTTATCCCAGATTGGAAGTAGTACGAGCATTGCGAGCAAAGACGTCCGAACGAAAATATCAGCGTTGAAAATACTCGCCAAATCGCTCGTCTCAGAATTACCACTGCTGCCGTCTTGGGACGAACTCACCTCGTCGTCCTCTTCAAACAAGAGAAACAACAGGATTTCGGTCGTGGACGCAGTAGTCGAGTCTGCTTCGGCTTTGGGAGAAACAGTTGAAATTTTTATACCTTTCGTCGTAAATGAATGGAAAAAATTGAAAGAGGAAGAAGTAGGCGACAACGACGACGATAAAAGTGCATCATCATCGCTTTTGCGAGACATCAAATTTTTAGCAGAATCACTTTTCATGGCGTCTAAGTATTGCTTGGAGTGCTGCCAGCGGGCGGCTTCATTCTTGACCAATTCGGAAAAGAAAAAAGGAGATTTGTCAGCCATCGTTTTATCTGGAGCTCGATTGCATTACGCGACTGGTGGTATTTTAGAATTCTTTCAAGAAGAAGTAATGGAAGCTATTCCAGTTCAAAATTTCGAAACATTAGAGCTTACTAGGCGTGCGTTTATGGCACAGTGCGCGGCGGTACACGCGAACTTGAAAGCTTTGAAGAAAATGAAACTCCTCGATCGCAGTCTCATAACTCTTCTCTACGCATTAAAAGTCCATAAAAACACATCCATAACGGATCAACAAACAACTGGTGTTGAAAATACAGAAGAAGATGTGGATGATAAAGCTATAAACGAAAGAAAAAGGAAGTATGGCCTTTCCATTTACACTTCCACGACGCAAGTGAAAGATGCGCAACAACAGCAGAACGACGGAAGTAACCTTCTCGACGGAGGAAAAGAGTCTGGAGAAGTTGGGGATGGAGCGGGAGAGGGAGAAGGTAAGAAGAACGAAGCCAACGATGACGGCGACGACGAGAGTCAGCAACAAAACAGAAAGAAAGTACTGCGAAAGAGGCGTTCGAAGAAGCGTCGAAATCGTTTCAACAATCCGTATTTGGAGGCTGTTCGGGAACACGAAGGCGACGATTCGGGCGACGACGATGACGACGACCTGGCCGATTTTATCGTTTGTAAACCTGGAAGGGATTACAGACAAGTCTTTGGATTAACATGATAGCACGGGAGTAAAATTCTCGCGCGAATACATACATGAATATCTCTGTGTGCTAATAAAAAGTCAATGTAAATAACAACTTTTTTTCGTGTGGCTAAAATACTGGATTAAAAACAAAACATTTCCACTTCTACGCGAGTGGCGCTCTCCATTTGGCGTCTTCTTCCGCCGTAGTCGTGCTAACAACCAAGATTGGTGCAAGTGGCGCATCTCCATCAGTGTCTTCGGTAACAACAGTACCGGTGATACCAACGTTGGCGGCGGCATGTTTCGAGCCGCCGGTGCTTGGAATAGCGCTCGCAAAGGGCATCTTGGCCATAAAGTTCTGCAACTTTTGCTCGACCAAAATCTTCTCCGCGATCAATTCCTGCTTCGTCTTGGCCCACTCGCTTCTTTCAGCGGCTAAACACGCGTTTAATTTTCCTAATTGTTCTCTCAATCCCAAAATACACTCTCTCGCTGCGGTGACTATGGACGACTTATCCGTCTTCAACTCGTCGTCTGCGCTCTCGAGCAAGGACCTGGACAGGTCCTCGAATCGATCGTTCAACGCATCTCTTCTGGCTTTTTCTCTCACTGATTTCTTCACCTTCTTCACCGGTCTAGTAGTCGTCTTCTTCGTTGCAGTCCCTGTTGTCTCGGCTATGGTAGTGACTGCTGCTACTTCCGCCGAAGCTAACGCGTGCTTCCCTAACGACGTCTTCGTCGTCGTCGTCGTCGTTTGAGGAGAAGCTAAAGCTATTAAATTATTCGAATTCGTATTCGGGATGGTTTCTACTGGTTGCGGAAATATATCCGCCAAATCGAACGGAGATAACGCTCCGTTATCTTCTTCTACGATTGGAAATGCATTCGAAAGCCAATCGTCGCTTTCGACGACATCGCTCGGAAGCCGTTCGATGAGCGGAAGTTTGCTCATATTGGGTGGGTTAATCCGACTTTCTCTTCTCTCGCGCGAATACGTATACAACGCGAACGTGGAATGCTTGCGCACGTGACGTTAACGGACACTTAAATAGTTGTGCTCTGCGATGATAGATGGTGCGCTGTGTTTTTTCTCCCTCTCTCTTAAGTAAAAGAAGAAAAACAACAACACAACACGAAGAAGTTGTGCGGGATGATGTCAGAGGAGGAATTTTATAATTTTTGGATTTGACGGAGGAGCTGGGAGGAGGAAGAAAGATTGGGCTAGACAACTACAACTACAACTATCTCTACTTCTTCTCCTCTTCCTCCTCCTTCTCTTCTAACGCGGATTTCAAGTCGCTCAAACTCACCGTCGCAGATCCTCTCTCCTTCGCTTTTTGTTGCGTCTCGGAAGGAGACCATCCCGTCATGTATAGAATTTGAAACGTAGCCGAGATCCCGCTTTCGCTCGATGATGGTTTCGGCATCGAAGCAACGTCGTCGTTCGATAACGATAACGCCGAAAAGTTTTCCACGTACTTCTGGTTCGCTAATTCCATCGTGCTCCGTTTAATCGTTTGTCTCCTTTCAATCACCGCGTTTTGCTCTCCCATCATCCGTAAATGTTCGACCAAATCCATCGGAGTCTTGTAATTCAGCGTGAGCGTGTCTACGTCCACCGCAGGAAGTCGTAAACCAGCGCGTCCGAGTAAGTTTCCAGCGTCTCTCACGTGCGCTAACGGCGAGACGCGTGCACTCACGCCACCTTCGTTTTCAGTTTCAGCTAACGCGCACGCAATTCGTAATTCTGTCAACGTATCGCCACCGAAAATGGCGGAGAGAAACAAGCCGTCTGGGACGAGCGTACACCTCGCTTGGCCCATCGCCCCGGGTAAATCATTCACCCAGTGCAAACCTAGAACGCTCAAAACGCAATCGACCACGTTGTCTTTAATTGGTAAATCGTCTTCGAACGCTTGAACGTATTTAATTTCCACTGGAAAATCATCAAACTTCCGTTTCGGCGCATCGCCGACGATATCTTTCACCAACAGCAGCGTCGCCTCGCTCGAGTCGCACGCGATGATCGTTTCCACATCTCGCCGTTTCTCAAGTAACTGCTTGACGGTCGAAACCGTCGCGCCTCCTATAACTAATATCCGTTTAAACGGTCGCTTAATGTCGTCCAATCGATCGAGCACTCGTCTCGTCGCTTCTTCGAGTAAAAAATTACCTTCGCTGCTAGAAGATTTTTTTTCCTTCTCCTCTTTCTTCTTTCGTTGTAAATACGCCGCTCTGTCCCTGTGCGCTCTCTTCACTTCTCTGTCGAACACCGTCATCGATTCCGCTTTCAATCCAGCCGCTTTTAACGCCGCAGCTTTCATTCGAGTTCGTTCCATCGCTGCTTCCGTGTCCACGTATTCGTCGTTTATTCTTTTCTTTATTAGAGTTGTTGATGATGATGATGTTGAAGCGTCATTGTCGTCTTCACCATCGTCGATGCCACCCGTGGTGAGAAACCGACTGCAACTAAAACTACTACTCCTCCCAACAATACCACACCGAGACTGTTCTCCTTTTGCTGCTAATGCTATTCTTCTTAATAAATAAGAACTACTACTCCTTTTACTCCTCCTCAACATGTCTTTGTTTTTGTTCTTCTTTGTAAAAAAAGTGAGGAGGAGGAAGAGGAAGAAAATTTTTCACGACCGACAAGTCCCTTTTGACAGTCGTCGTCCGAGCGAGAATTCATTTTTAGGCGAATTTTGGGTTTTAGAAGAAGAAGAGAAAAGCTCGAGCTTTCTTCATTCATTCTTCTTCGTTAACAAATTATTATACACAGACATAATAAATAAGAGATGATGATTGCCAGCTTCCCTAATACTACTTCCGGCGGCGGCAAAGAAGACGTGGGGGAGAAGAAGAACACAAAGAAGGAACCCCACAAACCGCACGCCGGCGCGTGTTCCACTTGGATCGACGACGAAATCGAAATGATGCCGGAGGAGTTGCAAAACGTCATGCCGAGACCGTCGTGTTGCGAGAAAGACGAAGCGGAGCAGAGAGAAGCGTCGAGATTGATTAAAATTCTAAAAGGCGTCGACCGAGTGCAATTGAAAGCGGACGCGAAGGCGCAGTTTATTGTCGGGGATGACGCGCATCAGCAGCAGCAGCAGTTTCTTCTTCTTCAACAACAACAACTACTACAACAACAGACAAACGAAGACGAAGACGAAGATTCAGATTTCGGGAACACGGACGACGAAGACGAGGAGAGCGACCCGTATTTGAGAGAATTAAAAGCGGCGAGAATTCGGGAGATGCGTCTGAACGCGATGAAAGCGGAGCAGATGCAAAAGCAGGCGGAATACGTAAACGCGCGCGAGAGGGATCTCGGCGATATCTTGAAAAAGAACGCGAAAGTGTTGTGTCATTTCACCTTAGACGGCGTAGACGAGTGTGCGAGAATAGACGAAGTTTTAGATAACTTGGCGAAAGCGTTTCCAAAGACGAAGTTTGTGCGAATTCGACCGGAATTAGGATCGAAATCGCCAACTTTACAAATGTGCAACGTCTCGCAGCCGCCAGCCATCGTGTATTTCAAAAACAGAAGACTCTCCTCGTGGACGAACGGGTTCGATCAGTTTGGCGGAAGAAACGGGTTTTCAGAAGAGAGCGTGACAAAATACATCGCTGGAATTGGCGCTTTACCTGGCCATCCAGACGCGCCCAGAAGGAATAGCGGAGCGAAAGGGAGCAGAGAAGAGGACGAGTACGCCTATTTCGACAGCGACGACGACGGCGAACGCTCGGACGACGGCGACGACGAAATCTTTGGAGCGAACGAACCGTGCCCTGATTGTGGAAGAACCTATCCACACAAGCACATTCGTGCGTTAAGGCCAGGTGGGGAAGGAGCAGCAGAAGAAGAGAGCGATGAAAACGCGGACTCAGATTGAAGAGAGAGAGAGAAAAATAGCAAAAAAAGCGCGCGAAATAGATGTAGAAATTAGCAAAGTACTTCAGTAGATTGATTTTATTAGAAATAAATAATGTACAACTGGTAGAAAATCTAAGGCAGACTAACGCTAGAACCTTTTAATCCATTCACGAAAGACGCGACGTCCATCGGTTTCTTTCCCGGAGGTTGAACTTCGAGCACGTCGAGATATTCGCCGCCTTTGCACGGAATCGAAAACTGTTTCTTCGCGACTTTTACGACTTTTTCTCCTCCTTCTACGCTACCGCCAACTTTCGTCGTGAGTATTTTCGTGACAATCTCTTTCGGCTCTCCACCTTTCTTCTCGTCTTGAATGATAAACGTCGCTTTCGTCCCTGGCCATCCATCAAACGCTCTCACTTTGTTGTGCGCTTCCAATGCAGAAAGCGCGCTAAAATCCAAATCTCCTTCCTCCGACGATACTTTATCCGCGTGACTCAACCCTTCTTCGCCTTGGTCTTTCGCAATCTCACCAGCTTCTCCGGTGAAAACCTTTGGTAGCTGTTCAATCAAAGACTCGACGCCGATATCAAACAAAACGTCCAACATTTCGTGCGCCTTCTCGGATCCGTTCATTCTGTACTTTGTTTGCGTTAAAATCGGACCGGCGTCCATCTTAAGAACCGTAAACGCTACGGTCACTCCTGTTTCCTCTAACCCGCTCTCTATGCACCTCTGCACAGGCGCCGCACCTCTGAACTGCGGCAACAACGAAGGATGAATGTTCAACGTCCCCAATCTTGGAATATCGAGAAATTTTTGCGGTAAAAAGTTCCCGTACGCCGCCGTCACGCACAAGTCCAAGTTCATCTTCGCCAGCGTCTCTAAAAACTCCGGCTCGTTCGCTTTCGCAGGATTCAGCAGTTTAGATTCATCTACGCCTCTATCTATGGCTGATTGCGTCACCGGTGACGGCGGTGGTGGCCCAGACGATTTCCTCCCTCGTCCTCTGGGTCGCCCCGGTTGCGATATCACCGCAGCAATCTCAAACGAACCGTTCGAGTTCACGGACGCCTCGTGTAACCGTTCGAAGACTTTCGCGGCGACTTCGGGAGTGCCTAAAAATGCGACTCGTTTCGTGCAGTAACAACAGCATTTCCTTTTCCTCCTCGTCGTCATTTTCGTCGTCATTTTCGCAGCGGCGTGCACAACGAAACGTCCAGCGGCGGCAGTCATGGCACTCATTTCTTTCGTTGAACGAGTCTTTTTCTGTTGAATTTTGAGAAGACAGACGAGACGACAAAAGGCCTCAGAAAAGCCCCCCTTTATTCTATTCTTGTGCGACGACGAGAGACGAGAGACTTTTGACGATGACGACGCGAAGAGGTTTAGTCGCAGCAGGGGAACTCGCGCGGAGACTCATCGTCGCGGGAACGACGACGACTGCGAGGAGTAGCATCAGTTTTGCTGCTCGCAGCTTTAGTTCTTTCACTTCTTCTTCTTCTTCGAATGTCTCGCCGAGAGGAGCGAGAACGATCGGGACGCACAACATTAACAACAACAACAACATTAACAACAACATAAACAACAACAACAAACAACCGTTTCATTCGACCTCAATCGCGCAGTGGAAGAATCACTCGAGAAACACGGAACGGTTGAACCCACCGGAGAGAGGTCCCGAGGCTCCGATGACTTCTTTTGAAGCCGGGAAAAAGCAGAAAGATTGGGGCAAAGCCGGAGGCGGGATGTCCCCTTTCACAAAGACGAGAGAGTTGAAAAAACGAAAGACGTACGAGAAGAGAGCTGGACACATGATGGAAACTTTAGAGAGAGAACGAATTACTGAGATGTTGAATGAAAGGGAAGGGGTGAAGATTAGCCCGTTTAGACCGGGAGATGTGGTGCAGTTGACCATGGAAGTTCCCGAAAATCGAAGACGGACGCAAAGGTTTACGGGGATATGCATAGCGAGGAAGAACCGAGGATTGGGGAGTTCGTTTACGTTGAGAACGATGCTTGGAAACGTCGGCGTAGAGAGAATGTTTCCCTTGTATTCGCCGAATATTAAGGAACTAGTAGTTGTTGAGCGTAAGAGAGTAAGAAGAGCGAAATTGTATTACTTGCGCGATAGACCGGCGAGATTCTCACGGGTGGGATAAGGAACTCGTTACGCTGGATAGGAAAATTTAGATATATGTAGTTTATAGCATAACGTGTGTATGTATATTCAATATAGATATATTATATATATTTCAAAAACATTCAAAGACATCATTATCATCATAATAATGCAATTGATTAAAAATGCTCATAGATCGAGTCCTCCTGAGATTCTATTTTGACTTTTAGCCCCGTCGCTCGTTTATTAAATTGTTCGAAGAACGTGGCGGCTAATAAGCTGCGGCAAAAACGCTTGCTAAACTATCTCGATCGACTCTTTATCTTTTCAACTCCTTTCAATAACGTGTAATAATACTCAATTCGTTTATCTTCTTCTTCTTCTTCTTCTCTTCGTACATAATGTATAATCAGCACACAACGAATTCACAAGGCACATTGTTAGTAGTAGTTTTGGTTACTGCCAAACATATTGTGCTGTTGCTGCTGTTGTTGTTGTTGTTGCTGCTGCTGCTGGTGGTGGTGATGGTAGTGCTGTTGTTGCTGGTATTGTTGTTGTTGCTGATGGTGGAAATATCCTTGCTGCTGATGTTGGCTCATTTGCTGGTTCAAAAAACCAATTTGCTGCTGCATCAACAAGTGTTGCTTGGCAAACGCCTGTTGAAGAGCGACTGCGGAACTGCCAGCAGCAGCACCAGACAAAGCGTTCGTCTGATGCTGTAAAAGATGTGTTTGCGCGCTCAGAAGCTGTTCCAATTGCCTTTGCCGTTGCGTTATTTGCCTCGGCGGCGGTTGAAATGAAAACTCAACGCCCTTAATCTTTTGCGAGCGTTGCACAAACTCGCCTCGCTTTTTCATCTCGCACAAAGCTCTGTACCGATCGACCGCGGCGTAAATTAACTCCGTGGCTTCCGCAATCGCGGCTGGATCGCCTTCCACGCAGAACACTCGCGTCGGTCTCGCAAAACCGCCGAAAAAATATTCCGCTGGTTGTGTCCACGATCGAATCGAGGCGCCCGTATGCTGCGTGATTTCGCGCACGGAAGCGCCGGCATTTCCAATCACAAAACCAGCCGCCAATAACGTCACTCTCACGCGAACTCCACCATTCTCGTCCGTCTCGGTCGACACAACAACCTGTTCTTGCTCCTCGACGCCTTGTCCAGGCATTCTCGGTCCACTCGGGCCTTGAACAACCGGTGTTATTGTCGCAGTCGACTTTGCAAGCTCTGAGGCAGGTATCGCTCCTGCGGCAGAAGGAACGAAAGGTTTCCCTCCATTTAATATCGCGTCCACGTCAGATGTCAACGCGAAGGCATCCGTGGACGAGCTCGTCGATCCACCTTTTAAGGCAAACCCAACCGTGGATGGAAAGTGTTCGGTAGAGTTTCGTCTGCCGCCCGGACTCGTCATCGAATACACCGGCGGTATGGAGGGAAACGAGCCTCCACCTCCACCTAAAGAGTTCCCATTCGAGGACGGTCCCCCGGACGACCCCGCTAATCCTCCTCCTCTGTGATGTTGTTGCTGACTTCCTCGATTAAACGAGTCCGTCTTGAACAGAGGCCGAGGTTGGATGATGTTCAATCCATCCGTTGGTGTTCGTATCTTCGACGACGTTTTATTAAAATTTGCGGCGTTCATGCCTCCTCCGACTCTTCCTCTTCCTCGAGAGACGTCGTCGTTTTCTTCTTCTTCTTCGAACAATTCCCCGACGATATCGATCGGAATAGCGTCGACTAAATCGCTCACCTCGATCTCTGGTAAGAGAATCGATGCATCCTCTTTTGCGTTTATCGTCGTCGACATCGTGATGATGTCTTCTTCTTCTCCTTCTTTTCCTTTGTCTCTCGTCAGCGTCTTCCTGCGAAAGGCACACTCGGCTTTTCGTTCACACAAAATTGAGCGTAAAAATCTCTCTCTTATTCTCTCTCTCTCTTATAAAAATAAATCAAAACAAGAGTTTTACGAGAAATTCCTGTTATACAAATACCGCCTCGTCGGCTCTCCCTCGCTTAATAGCGTTTCGTGGTTCGCACCAACACGTGTGTGTCAAAGCGAGAGAGAGTGCGCGTAATTTTTTGTCTTGTGGTGAATTAATCCTGTTTTTGGACGCTTTTTTGTTTCTGCATTTTTTTTCGAAAGAAGAGATTCTCTCTTCTTTTCTTCAAACTCTTTCTCTCCAAAATCTCGTTCGACGATTCTCGTCCATCATCACGAG
>JACLAA010005839.1_pt1 | contig 44524 bp, 33 predicted proteins | sample 8027891 | NCBI WGS metagenome assembly JACLAA01 (sample SAMN15724900, study PRJNA655200) | protist metagenome | isolation source: fluorescence activated cell sorting (FACS) single amplified genomes of... | place: Spain: Blaines Bay Microbial Observatory, Mediterranean Sea | collected 2016-01-19 | reverse complement strand
AAGCAAAACTCGCTTCTATGCTGGTAATTTGGTCCCCCTGGGGCCCTTGAGTACCATTGGCGTGGGGCGGATGCGTAGTATTGGGCATCGAGTTCGGCCAGGTCTTGAAATCCGTGAAGGTCACGACGCGGCCGGGTACCCCGGGCCGATGGGCTGCCAGATAGGTCGCCTGACGCGGCACGAAACTTGAACGCCACTGGCGCGACCTTCGCAGGCCACTAAAATTTCCAAACCTAATCGTCTCGGTCACTCGTTGTGGTCACGTCCTATAAGGGTAAGTATGCCCCCTATTCTTAATTTGCGCCCGGCCGAGACGTCCAGTTATAGAGATGCGGCAAATTTGGGGTTGCCAGTGGGTGTCCGCCCCCTTCTGCAATTGGCCACTACTAGTAGGTACTAGTAGTACGAGTTCGCGGGCTCCGGACCGAATCATCAGATTCCGCGGCGCTTGATACCGATTGGCTAGATAGTACCTTAGTCCCGGGCGGGTGACTTGGGGAAAAGCAGTAGGCATCCCTTTTTGATAGTCTTAAGCCAGCTTCTTGGTCTTTGTCAGCGAGCTTGAGCTCGGCGAGCTTAATGTAGCTTGGCCCCCACCCGCTGAAGGGTGTCAAGGGACTGCGAGTTGAGGGGAAGGTCTGCTAGGCTAAACACAATTTGTTTTTTGGGAAGCTATAACTGCCGCGTGGTAACCTTGACAACTTTACTTACCAATGTTCCAGGGGAACCACTCGCCGCAGCGTGCATCAGCGCGCATATGTATTCACTGCAAGGGAAATGAAGAAATTTGTGCCTCCTCGATAATCTGACGATTACCAACCTAATTTGATTGACTAAAAATTTCGTCGAGCTATATCAACTCGGAATGTACCATGTACTGGATCTTGACTCGCATCATAAGTGGCTTGGATGACACCGTGTTGTTTACCTATGGATTGACCATTACTTTCGTAATCAAATCCAAGAAAAATACCTTAATTACTTGGGTTACAATCCAGTTGCTGTTTGCAGGGATGGTCGTGGCTGAGGGAGGTTTCAGTTCCATAAAAATATATTTTGGTACCGCCGCTTGGAACACGAAGTGATTAAAATCTGTAATTGTGTGATTTAAAAAATTGCACGTGATCTCCATCTTTTCTGGGCTAAGCTGATCTTTAGATAGTGCCATTGTCAGTGTCAAACCTCCTTTCTCAAATGCCTTGAAGCTTGCGTGTGTTTGTGTTTGCTCTTCAACAGCGTTTTCTGGTTGTGCAGCTGGATTTTTCTCAACAAATATGTCATCGAATAAGTCAACATTGCGTGTTGATGTATCCGCATCATTGGCGTGTTTTTGGCTTCTTTGTCCAGTGTCTTTCCAATCAAGATCAAGGAGATCCGTTGGTGCGTGATCAACGCATGATCCTGCAGTCTCTCCTGTCATGCTCTCACAGCAGGAACGATCCATACTCTCCTTGTCATTACCTGATGGCTGGTACTAAAATCAGTTTGCTTTCGTGAAATACAAATCAGCGGGCTCAGGGACAAACGGAATGGCGCAGTCTTCATTGCTGGCATTCTTGCGAGAGCTTGTCGTTGAAGGTCTTGACGTTGGTCTTCAAAGAGCGACATATACTCACAAGACCGCTGCTGAAGCTCAAGTGACAAGGAAGTCACAAAGTACCTGTGTTGCCTGTCTTTACGTCCTTTTAATATTTGATTGTGAATTAGATTCTCTGTGAAAGACCCCAAAAGGCCTTTGCACTCCGCCTGCCCTTGTTGCAACCGACACACAATCTTCATTAGAGCAGTGGTGGCATAAGATCTTGTAAGAGTAGTAGCAAGGTGGGACTTCAAGACTGCCTTGATAAGTCCCAAAATGTCAGAAAGAGACACGGCGCAATATACGTCCCCAAAGTCGCAGCCTGTACTACTGGAAGTCTCAAGGAGTCGATCACTGAATTCACCAATGCACCAGAGCGCCACATGCATGAGAGCAATCTGCACGCGAGGCAATTCCTCCTGTAGAAGCCGAAACAATTTGTGCGTTGCAAAGCCATGCAGAGCCTCGGAGTGCGTTATGTGGCTAACAGCTGCACATGCGATCAAGACATCACAGCAATTACCTGCAATTGACAACATGGCAATCAAAGTTTCCACTTTCCATCTGGGATCTGGTGCAAACCTGTGAGAATGACGCAGTAATTAATTGAGTCACGTCCTGCTGTTCACGCAGCCAACTAAATGACTTATCGACAATAGCAGAAACCTGAAATGTGCAAGAAATTTCAATTTTGAACACCTGAAGGAATTGCTGCGCAGTTCAAGACGCGACTACACAGGAGGCTTTGATGCTCTGGAGGTGCCACCACGAGGTAGTTGAGCAACTCCCTAACTAATTCTACAATGTTATTAGCATCAACAAGCTGGTATGTCAATTCCAGGGCTCTCTGGCGGATCGAAATATCTGGATCTTTAAGACAATCTAAGATTATTGCACCTGCATGACAAGAATTCATGGTCGCCATCCTTTGTGTTCACTTACGATGGCGTTGCACGGCAGCAACATCATCATCCACGACACTGGAGAGGGAATTCAGCGCAACCTGTCATTCAGTGATTAGATTGTGCCTCAACGTCGCTCCAGTTTGTTGAAGAGAAAATGTGTGGCTCACACGAACTGACATAACGCATGTTGTTGTCACTATTTAAGAGGAAGCGACCAAGAATATTGATTGCCAAGAGCTTCAGGCCAGATTCAGACTTGACCGTCATTATTACTCTCACACATTCGTAGAGAATTGCATTGCCAGCATTGCGATTTGTTTCTGTGTTTGAGACGACCTGGGTGTTTCGATTCCATTAATTGCATCTATGAGTCGACAAATGTTGTACTTGGGCAAGAATATCATTCATCGCTTCGCTTGTTCCGTCATCATTTTTTCCTATATAGCGAAAATGTCAACGAACTTTTATTATTCCAAGATTCAAGACAGTGACTCAGAACCGAAGACTGCAAGCACCCTCAGCAACTTGACCTAAAAGTAAAAGATGGAAATATCTTGCAGAAGATAAACAAGCCTGCAAAAAAGGATCTGCTATTCCTGAAACATCGTGCTCAGGCCTAGAGGGTCGAGTCTAAAAACAGGAACGTGGGGCTAGTGTGGCATTGGTTTTGACGAGTATCCAAGATTCAACAAATTTCGGAGCATTTTGACGAGGGATGGCACAATTTGGATAATTTTAGTACTCAGATCCGCTTGGAGAGAAAGAACCTTTGCACGTCTTTTTATAAAATAAAACTTCCATCAGCTAATGATGCTGGAACTTACATCAGCCACCAGCTGGATTGCTGCGATGAGAACGCCATGAAATCTATCTTTCAGCAGCATCACAATGCTGGACGTGTGGTCCTCGACAAATTCTGGAACGCGCTTTAGTATGCGAATAAGTGCAAGTGCCGCCTTTTTTCGAACGTGTGCATTTGAGGATCCAAGGTGACAAGAAACATCAGATACAAGCACGCGACCCATATCCGCCTATAAGAATAATTCATGCTTAGTTGCTGGCCATGCGCACCGTTGCCAAGTTTCCCACAGACGTGAGGGCCAAGCCGACAACATATTGCGACCTGTCTCGCAGTGACGGTATAATTCATTTGATGCATTCAGCTCCGCATTGCACTCGTGATGTAGATCATTTTTCAGTGAATTTGTCACTAAGGTGAGCACCTCGGTGCGCTCGTCAAGTAGCAACATCAGAGCAAGATATCCTATGAGACTGTGCCTCAGTAAAATTCAAGCCCTCATAAAATTGCCAATGCGTTTCTCTGGAAAGCTGGGCGATGCAATAAGCTTGAGGCATTCCATTTGACCAAAGTGGCTTGGATAACCTTTAGGAACCATAGGCTAATGGTACTAATAAGTACTGGCACCTAGCATGTGAATAAATAAAAGTTTTGCCACATTCCGATGGCGGAATGCCGGCAAATTATCTTTGAATGCGGTGCGAATCAGAGCACATTCCTTTGCAATTACTGCGCGTTCCTCCTGTGCAGTCTTACCTGAGATGAGATGCAACTTACCAAATATGGTGCGCTTAACTCACATCCACGAACGGCCCGGATTAGTTCCCGAAGCCTTATGGACATTTCGCGTGGTGTTGGTTAACAACAAAACAATGTCATGTGTAAGAGTACTGCGGTACGTAGGTACCTCCCAACAAACTGGCTATTACCCCTTAAAGAGTACTGCGGTATGTCGCAGTTATGTAAAGTAGCAAGCCTGAGTCTTAGGCTGCCAACTGGACGGCTAGAGCGGCGGCGGCGGCCGCGTGGGGCTATTCATTTGCGCAGCGTGGCGCCATCGACACGCCCCCGGCCGTCTCAACTTGAAGCGATAGTGCGTTGGAAAGCTTTTCTGACGGCGCGTCCAGAGGTGTCGGCCCGCCCGCCGGGGCCGTGAGACGGCCGCGCCGCGGTTACGGTGTCCTAACCGTGGCTGGTTAAAAAAAAGGCTCAACTATTCAAGTGTCATCATCGCCACTTTCATCGCCGCGCCCAGCTCCGCGCCCGGGTCAGTCTTGGTGCCCGGGCCTCAGGCTAATACTTCTACCAATCATATAGGGCTCACGTGAAAACGAAAAGGTAGATTTTACGCACGAACCTCTAGCACGAACCGTGGCCGTGACACTGAGGTAGGAGGGAGGGGGGCGATCAGCCTGGTAGATCCACCCTTAGCCAAACTTACCTTGACCTCCAAAGTGGGCCTGGTCATAGGCTCTGTAGAGCTCACGTTGAGCAGCAGTGGTTGCAATTAAGGCACCTACAACCTTGCGGGCCTTTATTGCCGTGCTATTCAAATCAAAAAGCTTTCCCATTTTCTTGTCGGAAAGTACTGTGTGCGATTGATACTTGAGTCTAGGAAGCCAACTGTCGTCTACGACCGAAGCGCGGTGCCACCCAATCACCTCACTTTGTAGCTCTTTCAGCGTAACTTTTTCTGCCGTACACCCACCTCTTAGGGTCCCAACTTCGGCTCTAATGCTCTTAATGTCACCATCTTCACAGAAATTCCAAATAGAATCTGCATTTGCATCCCAGTCATGCAAATTTAATCTCAGGGCCTTACGACATGCATTATCATATTCCTCTAGGGCTGCTTGAAATCTAGAATTAGTTCCAGTGCCAAAGCTCCCTCTGGTTGCCCGACACACCTTGAAAAATTCCGCATCCACTGCGTTTCGAGCCTGTGCGGGTCAAGTCAACAAACATCATAATGAAAGGAACCCACCAGAGCCAGCGGGGAACCCCACCTCCTACCTGACTTTGTGCATGTGCGAGATGTTAAGGACGAAGGACACAATGCCTCAGTTTCCAAACGTTTCCTGCGATTCCGTACTGGGACACACCTGAAATTGAAATGATCCCTTTCCATGACCGCTGGTGCTGTAACAGTGTAAGGACCAAGTCGTATTACTATTAGCAAGGTACAAAAAGAGAAAAAAAGATTAGTCTGGAGGCCACTACTAGTAGTAGTACAACTCATTCATCAGCAGCGGCGGGCCCCCCAAGCGGCGAGCCAGTACGGACCGTGACCAGTAGCCGTGGAGTGGCCGGGGAGTGATTTTTTTGTGCCACCGGCGCGGCCTATGTATGACGCCACGACGCGTTGTGACGATTTAAGAGCAAAAAACACAGTTTCCCTTGGTCTCGAGCGGAATGTACGAGGCCGCACTTTGTCCGTGGGTACGACGTGTCGTCGACAGCATACTCCAGACAGCATACTCCAGACAGTCGGCATAAGGTGTTCGGCCCATCTCGCGAAACGAAAGAGGAACGCAACAGCAAGTTGCAGCATCTCAGCGCCACTAGCACGCACCTTTCAAGTTCGTACCAGTGCATCACTGTGGCGATGTCCGACATCATGATTACAAATTGTCCTGGCGGCCTGCCAGTGCAGAGAAGTCTCTTGGGGCCGGTAGCCTGAGCGCTGGTAGTCAAGACTACGCAGCAGGTATTATATCGAACGACCTGCTTGCTTGTAGCATCAAAATAATTAATCAGTCCGCCAGTCTGACAGAGCCCAACGGCAGACAGACTCGAGTGATCAAGTAGATGATTTGCCAATGGGAGGCGCTATCAGCGCTCAGGCACTCAGGCTACAGGATATTTGAGTTCAGCCCCCCGTGCCTCGGCTAAGGATGAGTAGCGAAGTCTCCCATCTCAGGCTCAGGATAGTCTCAGGCATTATAGGCTGCGTCTTCTTTATACCCATTGCAATTTCACGATCCTCCTCCCAGGACAGGGGCCGACAGTAGCGTGATATCCGAGGGCGAGTTCATGATAGGTCGGACGCGACATAAGGCTGAGAAACTGTTTGCCTGTCTTACGTTGTCCATAGCTACCAAATCCCACTGTGTTATCACGTAAGGCACTCTAGGTAAGCTGAATACCCAATAGTCTTGCCTAGAAGAAGCCCGGGGGCAACTGGGGAACAACCGCACGACGCAGGGTGCCAACAAAGCCAGAAACTTGTTGGTGTTGGATCTGGCGTCCCAAGTGGAAGCGTTGCCATGTAACATACCAGAGAGACGCCGAGGTTATAAGGGTGACATAGGTTACTATCCAGAACTTTTTTGGATGGTCCTCAAGGCCTGAAAGAAGATTCATGCCAAAAAAACCGCCGACCGCTGACATCATTGCAAAACTGAGTCCTCCCATGGACAGATAGAGCTCCATGCGCTCTATGCGATTACGTTCATTATCAAGAGTGAGCTCTATGAGTTTTCGTGTGGAATCGATTGCCCCAACGAGTTTCTCAATGCCATCATTAACTTCCTCCCAACGACAGAGGTAATTTTCAAAGACTGATGCCACGACTTCTTTGTTAGTATACCTCTCGAACTCATCAATCATTGTTGGAACTTCGTTGACTTCGTCAGAGCGCTCGTAAGGCACCGTGCTACTCGCAAGTAAAACATGATTCGTGCGAATACCTTCAACATCTGATTCCAATGCATCGCCGATCAGCGCGTAGACACGCCTCCCACGTACTGCTTCCTCCTGGAGCTTTGTCTCCAATGGCAAAAGTCGACAGAGCGTGCCCGCCCGCGTCGTCTCCGAGTTTCCAAAGTCACAGAGTGCTTCAAGCTCAGAGCCAATAGTCTGCTCAAGTCGTGAGAACTCTTTGAGAGCATGCCGATACGCCTAAAAAGGCAACAATAAGGTGCAACATAAGGTGGGGAGGATCTGGGGGTGGGGTCCCCACTTCCTCAAGGATGCATTCCACCACGACCATGGTGAAACTCAGGCGTCGACCACCGGGTTGAGATAGGGCTTCGACGATATTAGCTTCAACGCGCGTAATGTGCTCCCGCGACAAGAACAGTCGACATGCAGGAATCTTCTGTCCCTCCGGCACTGTCATACTAAGTTGCGCATCAGCAAGCGTGGGTAATAGGAGAACACAGCGATCACGATCAACATAACCTCTAAGAACGCCAAGGTCGAAAACCACGAACTTCTCACGGATCGCCAGGTCTAGAGCCGTCGTACGAAGCAGAAGGCGCGCATCTGTCATTGATACGCGACGACGCAGCTCCGCCCAATCAAGTGTGATATCGCGGCCACATCCAAGTTCAATCTGCCGCGCTTGCCACGTTTGCTCCTCGAGTCGTGGATTGTTGTCGCCTGTCCTAATCTGCGCTTGCGGCAATTCTGTCGATGCCCAAACCTGGCCCGCAATTGCCCGTTCGTCGTTTAAGCAGCATGCGTAAATGCACAGCACTAAGCTGAGAAGCGGCTGTCGCATACCGACGAAGCAGCGAATTGTTCGATCAAGGGGACAACTGGCAGCCACGTGCGCAATAATATGCTGTACGGGTTTTTTTGCGCTGTTGGAGCAACCTGACGAGCACATAGGCTGTGGAGTCTAAGACAAAGCTAAAGATAAATCACCGGCGATTGAGCCCCGAGCCTCAGAGCTCGCGGGTTTCTACTCGACGCATCAGCAGCATTCGAATGCAAGACCGAGACGTGAACGCTAGTGCAAATAGACCAGACCGAGACAAATTCCAGGGGCACTCTGGCATAGTGTCGTCGGCTGGGAAAGAGGAAGTATTCGTTAAGTGGCTCAGTGAGAATGGCGCTAAATTCGTTGACCGAGCGTTGCTACGTTGCTACGAGAACGATGTACGTGGAGTTCATGCGGCGCGCGACCTCAAAGCAGAGGAAATCATTATTGAAGTCCCCTTGAAATGTCTTATAACTGTAGAGATGGGCAAAGCGACCGATGTCGGTAGGGCTGTTCTCGAGGCTGGACTTGAGCTAGACGCACCCAAGCACATTTTTTTGATGCTCTTTCTCCTTCTCGATCGCTGCAACTCGGACAGCTTCTTCCGACCGTACTATGATGTTCTCCCTGGGAGTCTGTCTAATATGCCTATATTTTGGAAACCAAATGAGCTTACCTGGCTTGAGGGTTCGTATTTGCTTGTGCAGATAGAGGAACGTAAGTGTGCCATACAGAACGATTTTAAGGCCATAGTTGACGCCTGGCCTGCCTTTAAGAGAATCTGCACTCTGGACGAATTTTCCTGGGCACGTATGTGTGTTTGCTCACGCAATTTTGGCATCGTCATCAACGGAGTTCGCACATCAGCAATGGTTCCTTACGCTGACATGCTCAACCACTTTCGGCCGCGCGAGACTAAGTGGACCTTTGACAACACACGAGGTGCTTTTACCATAACAGCACTCCAGTCGATTCCTTCTGGTGGGCAGATCTATGACTCCTATGGCCAGAAGTGCAATCACCGGTTTCTACTCAATTATGGCTTCGCCGTCGAAGATAATTACGAATCTGACGGCTATTGTCCAAATGAAGTTGCGCTTCTTGTCCGTCTGGCACCAGAGGATCCACTCACTGCGCGCAAACGGCTCATCTGGATTCGTGACGGTGCCGTGGGTGTCAAGCGAATCCGTTTATGTGCAAGTGATAATGAAAATTTCCGCGCATGCCTTTCGCTCCTCCGTGTTGTGGCAGCTGATGAAGTTGAGCTTGACCGTATTCTCAGCCAAAATCCCTATGGCACGTATCGCACAGCATCTGATATCCATGTTCCTGTTTCATTCAGGAATGAATGTGCCGCATTATCGCTCCTCAAGCATACTTGCAAGTCAATGCTTGAAGCGTATCCACGTTCCCTCGCAGCTGATAAGTCTGCAATCTCCAGTAATGCCCTTTCTCCCTTCTCCAACGAGCGCCACGCGTGCATTCATGTCAAATCTGAGAAACTTGTCCTCTGTCACTACATCAATTTTGCCAAGACTGCACTAAACCTCGCACGCTGCCATGATGGTGAATTCGAGGCCACTGTTTCCAGGCTTTTTGACGAACCTGTTCATCGTCACGTTGCTAGCTATTGCAATGGCGTAGTACGGCAAGTGCGTCATGCTGTCCCCAAGCTTTTATCTGTCGAGTCTGACAGGAGGCAGCACAAACTTAACCTATCTACGCCCACAATTGTGTAGTCTAGTCGACAGGCAATTTCTCGTGTGCCCGCTCCTTCGTGAGCAGACTGACGTCCGAAATTCCGCCAAGGGCAGAAACGGGCCGCCCACACGCCACACAAATCGCTATTTGTTCTAAACGGGCCGCCCACACAATCAGGCTACTAGTAGCTTAGTTAGTTCTAAAGGTTCTAAAGGTTCGTTGTGGTTATACCTATTTTTAGGTCTTCCTTAATTAATTAATTTATTAATTTATTTATTCAGGCTCTCCCCAAAAGCTGGCAGGACATCTTAGTTTCGTAGGCTGCACCGTATCACGAGCGCTTACTAGGCCATAGACCCCGGGCCGCGGCGTGGCTGAGGCGACGCTTTGGTGCTGCCTACTGAACACATGGCCCTCAGGCTAGAGCGACACTAGACTTTCCGAGTCCTGCTGAGTCTCGTGTCACTACCCCGACGTGCCCTTGGGCGCGCTATGATCCAGGGGACTAAAAACAAAGCCTGGCGCTTGCTGGCAGTCCATCGTTCCCGGAACCCCTCTGAGTATCCGTCGTGTCGAAGGATACGCAAACACCGTGACGGCCGTCAGGCCCGATGGGTAGCCCAACACAGATCATGATTGCGACGCCTGGCACAAGGGGGCGGGGGGCCCGGGGGCTCAGGCTAGAAGCGAGTTTTGTTTTTCACCCCCGCCGCGAGTTAAGCTAAATGCCCGCATGTTAGGCCCCCCCAGCCCGGTCGGGCGTACAAAAGGGTCCCTTTTTGGACCCCACTGGCACAGCCAAAATCGCCCCCGCACAAGTGGCTAGGAACTCGAAACTCAGATTAGAGGACTACTAGGGGATGCCCGGGGCCGTAATTTTAAGGCGCACTAGCATGTTTAGTACGCTGTTTACCAGAAAACCCGAGTCGACCAATACTAGTACTCCTTTACCCGCCGGGCCAGATGATTTAAAAGGTGATTCGCCCGAAATCTTTCGAGGTCACGGTGACCGGGGGCCTGGACGGGGGGGTGATTCATGGGCAAATCACGGGTGATCATGATTTGCAACCTAGAAGAGGGACTGTTCCCTCAAAAAAATACTCCCCAAGACCGTCATTGGCAGAAGAATGCGTCTGTTCCGCCCTGAAGAGCTGCTCCTGAGAATGGTGGCGAGTCCGTGCATCGTATGCTTGGTTACATAGAAGCACCCGGGGCAAGAGAGTAACCAAGGGCGGCCATTCCTCTAGTAAGCACAGAAAATTTCACCTTGACGACACCGGTTGATTCTACACGCGTAACTTCACGATTGTCACTCTGAGCGACTAGTTTTGAGTCGTAGAACTCAGCATACGTTCCTGTGAGCCACGAGACAAGGCGTTGCCAGAGTGAGGACGGCACGGGAATATAGGTGTGAATATATCTTTCATAGTCTCCTGCAAACCTATGGCATTATAGGCGGTACGGAACATCCCAAGGTTACATAAGGAGCTCTGGACATGGACGGTGGAAGGAGCACGCTGCCATAGCCGCGCACGACGTCTCGCCCAAGGCTGTCAACGCCATAGATTGATACACTCATGCGTGGCCAACCATGGGCGTTTGTGCTTTTAAAAGATATATCCACAGGAAAGTTCCACACAACAGAATTATCACAGCCTGGAGCCTTCCGCGCAATCTGCGACAAGCCGTTTTCGATACCATCGACGACTGTCCAATCCGGGCCAAATGAGAATCCATATCGCACATAAAGGTCATCATAAGGAAATTCACCTGATTCCAGTTGCCCATTTACCACGACAAAGAAAGCTGAGAAGTCACTTTTTGATGCCTAGATTCGAATGGTATGATCACACGACAAGTTTCAAAATGACACACAAGTAATTCCGGCATTGGTGCTGGTTTTCGATAAACCGTAGGCATGCAACTCTCAACCTACCGTACCGTACGTAGCCGACATGCATCGAGATAGTATATACCGTTTACGGTACGGTACGCTGTAGTGTTATACATGCCAATGGACATGTAACTTAGTCACTAGAGGCAAGTGCAAGTGACACCTTGACTGTGACTAGAATCATAGTATATAGCCGCCTGACTCGGAGGAACTTCAAGTTCAAGTTGAAGGGAGGCCGGGGAAGCCTGAGGTTCCTTCTCTTATCCGAGTCAGCTGCCGCGGCTGTCACGGTGCCGCCAGTCACGCCGATGGCTGTCACGCCGGTCACACTTCCCCCCCTACGTTCAGCCTGAGTGATATTAGCTTCAAGTTTGCCAGTTGGGCCCGGCCCGGTGCAGTAAATTCATCATCAGTGCACAATGGAGCTACTTCTAGGAGCTACTGGTGGCGCAACGTGGAAGGGGCCGTATACGCGGCCGCGCGGCGCCCTTTCGAGGCCTCGCGGGAAATTTTGCTAAGGCGCAGGTTCCATATGATAAAATAATGGGCTGTGCAAAGTTTGGTGCGGTGCGAACAGCCTCGCGTCGAGAAATCGGCTGCGACGCCGCGGCCGTATAGATGGTCCGTTCGCACCTTACCTCGCCTTAGCAGCCCGTTTCTTTTGCGACCCGTAGCTCGTGTACATTTTCTATGCGTACCGAAAGTGGCCGGCTTTTGATTCCGACGCCATCGCGCGCAATGAGAGAGAGAGAGTGCTAGTATGTTAGAATGTCAGCCACTCTCGCGAGCTCGGCGGTGCACGGACCCCGAGCAGCCGGAGCAACCCGGCCTTCTAGCCAGGGCGCATACTTAATGAAAACGCGATGAACCCATGAAAGGGCGCAGTTCCTGGGAGGATGTTGCGCCAGAGAGTATGTCAGCTACTTAAATGTTAGAGGGTCTGTCGTAGGTAAGTTTGAGACATTTTGCCGCTGGCAATGCAGTTGGGCTTGTCGCACACCTGAGGGAAGCATTGGCGACGCAGGATGGTGGCACAGTGCAATGGGTGATTCTGTGCTTTTGGCTACTGGAATTGCTCCTGGCGAAAAACGCTGATTATCCAGATTTGAAAGGCAATATTCAATCGTTCCTTCTCGGGCATATAAATATGCTGCATATCAGAACAGCATTCCAGCTAGTTTCCAGTCACAATCGTGACGGAGCAGCTAGCATTGCTGGGGCGGTGAAAGCATTTGAAAACGTCATTTTGCATCTCATTGATAAACATAGTATTGATAGTGGTGTTGCTAATTTTTTTTTTGAGAAAGGACAAATCCTGCGTAGGTTGGAGAACTATTTATGACTCGTTTAACTTACAAGTTGAGGATTTATTGTTTGAAACTTCAATTTCTCTGCTTGACAGTTCAATGATGCCATGCATGGCTGCGGAAGGTGATTTTAGATTGGAGGTATCAAGGGTATTCACCAGTTTGTTGCGAAGCGACATTCAATTGTACACTTCACATTCTGCAAGCCAACCAGATGTCTTGAAACAAATGAATTACACACCGGTCCGTAGCGATTCTGCGTTCGCCCATTTTGTTATTCTGCTCTGTACCAAAATCCATGATGTTGCTGCTGCGTGTAACTACCTCGATACCTGGTTAATGCGCCTTTATGACCTTCAATCTGCTTTGCGTGCATTTACTTCCAAATCATTACTTGTCTTCGGTGCTTCTCTTTTCCTAAAGCTGGGTTTGTATGAAGACGCAGTTGATCTGGCACTTGAATTCGACATCACTTTGGCTAAGGACCTAGCCAATTTATTCGAGGTCCCACAGGCTCTAAGGAAGTAAGTGGTCGTAGCTTACTTGTAATATATCTCATTTCATAAAGATAATAGGCGCCTTTGGTTGCGGGTCGTAAGACACATCATCAATGACCGATCGCTAGTCACAGCGTACGTCGCAGTTGCTGCCATTCCACCATCACATACTCAGGTTAGCAATTTCAGAGTCTGGTCGTGCGTTCAAGGAGTCTCAGTTTCTTTCAATAGAAGACATGTTGTTCGTTTTCCCCGACTTTATTGTCATCGATACCTTTAAAACTGAAATAGAAGGGTCTCTTAAGGAATCCGATCAGCATATAATATCTACCCGGACTTGTATGGCGGCATCGGCAAACACCGCAAAAAGCCTATGTCGTGAAACGCAAACTCTGGTCTCACTTCAGATACGCCTCTGTGCTGGCACACGCTGTGTGCTCTCTGGGTGCCCTGTTCTGATGAGACCTTTTAATTATTATGCTAGTGGTTTTGTAAATCAATCTTCTAGTGCCCAGTTAGAAGCACACGGTTGTGCAAAAGGGTCAAAGTGCCACCGGTGTAGCTTGCCTCTGAACTTTGACTGCCCTCTGACTGGCTTTCAGATGATAAACTCCATTGACTCTGCTTTTACATGACAGTACCTAGTGCTTAGCCAAGGAGCGTCCCAGGAAAGCCGAGCCGACACCAAGTAAGTTTAGCCCGAGGGCGAAGTCTTGGCTTCTTGGGGTCTTTTACTATACTATACGTGCTGGAAGGTGCTGCAGCGGGCCATCGATCGCACCCGCTACATCCATGAATGGGGCCGCCGTCGCGGCGCACGCGGGGCCTACTAGTAAAGGCGGAAATGCGAACACCGCGGACAAACCCGATTAATAGAAGGACCACTCAACCCACAATTAAATAATAATAAACTATGGCAGACTCGGAAAGTAACTTGAAACTATCCGAGTCATGATTACAAATACTACAACTTCAAGTTGAAGTAAAATCATGACTCGGACTCGGAGAATTAACTTGAAATGAGAAATAAGCAGAAGAACCACGGGTGTTACTATCCTCAGGGCTGAGTCCGAGTGAGCCTGACTTGATCTCTAACTTGGGGGTTCAAGTTCTAGTACTAGCCGCCTCAGCAAAAGCCGCTGAGTAGTAGCCTAGTACTTACTAAGTACTAGTAGCAGGCCACCGGGTCACTTAGACGGGTCACTGTGCAAAAAGGGGCCCGGGGTAAAATGAGCGTCCTTATCTAGCCTACAAGAGGTAAGACAAGCAGGGGTTGGGTAGCCTGAGTGCTACTGGCGCTGGCAGTGGCAAAGCCGGGTGCCTCCGAAACGGCCTTCTTATGACTGGCACAATTCTGAAACAGATAAGGGTGTGCCGAGCGAAGCGAAGGTCGATTCCATCCATTATTTCCGATCTACGTAGAGATCGCGGCCCGAAGAGATCGTGGCGCCGCTGTTGGTGGGGGTCGAAGATCAAGCAGTACGTGCATTCTCACTGGTCTCCGATACGTGCATTCTCTACTGGGCATTTCAGCTTGAACAGAGGTGTCGGTCCTAAAGTATCTAAAGCGTCGCAAAAAGGGAGGCGACTCTCTTCATTCAATGGGCTTTATACTAGCCGAGGCAAGTAGACTCTCCAAAACTTCTGCTTGTTGCTGCACATTTACATGCCCATGGTTCAATCTTAAATTTGGTGAGAGTTTTAGAGAATTGCACCCACCTCTATCATCACCCACTATTATGATAGGATCTTGCTGATTGAATGTTATATGCGTGAGTTTTGCGCGCTTAACTACTTTCTGTTCACACAGGGGCTCGTGTTTGTTTTCGGCCAGATCAAATACGTGCACCTTTCCGTCCGAAGTGACAGCTGCAAATACACTTGCTGAATAAGGGGACCACGCGACATCACCAACAGCATTTCCCAAGTCAAATGACATGACTGCAGTGGAAATATTGTGATCCCATAGTTTCACAGTCCAATCCGCCGAACATGAAATAAAAATCCTTTCGTGAAAGGGATTCCAGCGAATGGAATAAACAGCCATGTGATGTCCAAGATAGGTCTCGAGATACTGTCCGGAGTACGCTTTGGAGCACTTGTGAATTTTTCCTTCCTCGGTCCCGACGATAAATAAATGTTCTGAGACTCCATTAAAATCAAAGCAGCATCCGCCTGCCAAACCAGGCAGCAGAGTATCCTCCGGGTCATCGTTTGACGCGTTTGCGACCTTAAGTTGCATGACTGGCTCCATCTTCAGTTCGTTCTTTGACATTGTCCAGTTTGCAACTCTACCATCGGAAGAAATGGAGAAAAAGCTTAGCTCTTTCGCAATATCTTCGATCTGCCACTGAACCTGCCATACTGGATCAGTGTGCTTACCTGTTCTAATTGAAGACGAGTAAATGGGTCTATTTCCCCTATTTCTGACGTCATAGACCATCACTATTCCGTCATAACAGCCCACGGCTAACAAAGAGCAATGCTCAGAATGAAAATTCAAGCACATTACTCCGCTTTCCGTGGTGAATGTATACTCCGGATAGCTCGTGTTCTTCAAGGAAAAGCAGCATATCATCCCACCACCCTGGCGCATGAAGTCGTAAGATCCATAGCCAACTGAAAACAAGTCAGGATACTTTGGATTCCAAGCCAAAGCAGTGACCTGCTTGCGTTTTGATCGCTCAGTGTGGAAGCGCCACAGAGGCAACAATGATCCTTCACCATCGCGAAATGCGTCTGAGGTGTCATCCCAGTATTTGAAATCTTGGAATATCTCATCGTCCACATTCTGATTTAACATCCGCTCAATTTTTTTGAGCGCATTGCCCATCCTTTGAGAGTGTACCATGTCATCACTCTTGGTGGCACCCGTATTCTGGGAGGCATCGCTAATGTTTGAACCGGACCCACCCCCTCTTTTTTCTTGGCCCTTTAATAGTTCCTGTTCTGCCACTTGCATCACGTAGTCGCCCATGTACCGATCATAGATTTCCCACTGGGTAACACAACCCGAAAAGTTGATGACTTTCGGCGGCTTTGTAGAAACACAGCGCTCGCGCAAAGGATTGTTAAAAGTTTGCGCTGCTCGCTCGGAGTAATTGAACTGGTTTTTTCGATTCTCAAAGGGGTCGTTTTCATCTTCAGCTTTCCCATGTTCTTCCACAATCATTTTTTTTGCCTCGGCCAGATCTTCTTTGTACTTCAAGTAGTATGCTGCTTGCTCTCTTGCTTCGGCACCTTCTTTGCGTAATGTAGATCCCTCAAAGTTCAAATGAATAGCCAGATTATCCTGACCTCCCGGCGGGTCAATCTTGTAGCAATGGCTGTGGTAATTAAACTTAGTTATGTTATTGGCGACGTTGGGGTCGTTTGCCGTCAGGACACGTGTGTGTTCTTCCTTCAAATCCAATTCTGATAGCTTGAGCTGGTTTACCGGAATCTTGATGACACGGTGCGGTTCCTGGTACATGTCATCATCTTCTTGTGTGGCAATATGGCCGCTCTGTGGGGCAATATGGCCGTTCGATTGCAACCGTCTCTGAGTGGATTTTTTTTTTGCTCTCTTCATTACGCGTTATCGAGTCTGCAATTATATCCTTTGATTTATATCCACGGCGGTGTGACCTAAGAGATAACCTGGAGCATGCCGACGGTACGCAGGACGGTGCAAAATAATTTCCAGCCACCTCTGCTGCCATAGGCTAGATCGATCATACTTAGCCCGGCGGCCCGTCACGGTTGCGGCATCACCATCATTGTGCATTTACCCAGGCGTTCAAGTTCAAGTTTGGGCGTACATCATGATGATTGCCAGTGCAACACACCGTGACTTATCCGGCCACTGGCAAACGCTTCCCAGTCAAGTTCACGTTCCTCCGAGTCCGGTAAGCACTCCGGCTCTTACCCGCACCCGGGCGGCTATCTCGCCGGGCTGGCGGCCTGAGATCGTCGAGTTAGACCACGAGCCCACTGGCACCGTGACTTCAAGTTGCGAAGTGGGCCCGGAGCTCGCGATCTATCGAAGTGTCACGGGGCGCGACGAGCCCGCGACATGTGCGTGAATCCCGGGGCGCGACATTTATGTATTCTTTTTTAGGGTTCTGCACTACAAGTCCGGCCAGGACTTGATGAGAGCTGTGCTTTAGACTGATCTTGCGACGAGTCCGCAGCTCCTCAATTGAGGCGTCATAAAAAGATGGCAGTCTTGGTTGACTGTATCGTCACCGTGAATGAGGTATGCCTCTCTCCCCAAATGGACATTCTTGCGCTCCTTACACTGGACGGTACCTTAATGGTCAACCGCACGACATCCTGGCAGTGCCTTTTAGCACCCACGGATGCTGTTGCTGCAGGAGCAATCAGTGCTTTGTGCTGGTCTCCTGATGGTCGGCAGCTGGCATTGGGACATCGCCGGGGCGGGCTGTCCATCCTTGATGTAGAGGCGGGGGCGTTAGTATCCCGCACATGCTACAGTGACCATATGGTTCACAACAGTTGCATCTCGCTCATGTTTTGGGCGCGACAAGTCACTGCTAAAGGCACAGGTGTTCCTGTTGGCGTCTGTGTCACTTACTGTACATATCAATTGACTTGTGGCATTCCAATAGGCGGGCTATAGAGGCCGCGTCGAACAGCACCTAACTGCAGCAAGGCACCCATACTTCAGCGCCCGCGACTGCGAGTCAGATGGCCCAATTCCACTCACTCTACTTGTCACCGGCGATGATGCGGGGGCTATCATTTTATCTATAAATGGGCTTTTTCCTACAGTGCGAATGCAATTATCCGGCCCTGCCGCTGTTGCTGTTACTTGCTGCACATCGGGGGACCTTCGAACCCTCTATATGTGGGTGCAGACTGTGGATGGCCCAAAGCTTGAATCTTATGAGTTGGGATTCCTCGCCACAGATCAGACTGAGGTATTCGTTTATGGCATAGCCAAATCATTCTTTAAACCAGGTTTTGCCATTGATTGAAACTTATTTGAAGGCTTGTGTGCTTCTCCAAACAGCAGAAAAGGCTCGTGAAACAGCCTCGAAGGCATGGGACGATGCTCTCTTACCTCTGGACCGCAAGCTTGCTCTGTATACTAGCGATCTCCGACAATGGTCTGCAGGTAAAACAGGGCCATGTCCATCAGCAAGAGCCGAATTCCTTGCCTTGGTAAAAAATTACTAGCTATGCGCCCTTCAGCATGTTTATTTTAGGTCAGGCGTGGTGTGGCTGGATCAGCGACTGCACACTTTCTTGAAGACATTTTAGTAGAGCCATCACTCAGTCGGATGCACAATGCTGTGGAGACAGCTGCAAATTCAGTGGAATCCATTTTGAGCAACAGACTACTGGCCTCATCGCGACTATTGTGTCACTATGCTGGAGAACTGGTCGCCTCTTGTCGCCTTGGTTATGCTGGGTTCGAACCCAATCAAGTCGGCCTTAACTTGGGGTTGTGTCGAAAGTTGCTGTCAACCGCCGAGGGCTTGGTGCTCGCTACTCAGGATGTTGTCTCTAGCATTCGGAGGGCGCACTTGGCCCTTTCTGGGCTGTTCCGATGGTTCAAGATTATTCACACGATGGGTACAACCATGAAGAAGACCTTTCACGCAAATGAGAGGGCTGACATTGTCAAGCTACAACTGAAATTCCAGGATCAACAAGATATGGCAACTCTTCTTGAAACCAGACCTGTGGGTGATCTCGGCATATTGTCGAAAACAGAAGAGCTCCTGGGATGCAGTCTAAAAGATTCTCTTAATAACTCTGTAACAAAACAAGTAGGGGAATCTGGGGACACTATTTGCAGATCACCTGACTATTCCGACCCAAAAGACGTTGCTACTGCAATTCGAGCCGTCCTTGAAACAGAAAGGTTGGAAGAGGCGAATTTGTCTGGTGTAGATTCACCCTCTGGAACACTTCCTTTGCATTCGACTAGTTCCCATGCTGTGGATGTGAGCGATGACAGCTCTGTTGTCATCCACAAGTGGCTTGGGGCTGTGAGCTTCCAGAGTGTGAAGATCCATTTTTACTATGTATATTGTTATTTTATATTGCAGGTTAGTGTGGCCATGGATAAGGTCTTTGAAGAGACACGGTCCCGTCTAGCAACAACGGTGAGAGCTATTTCATCCACCGAGTTCCCAGCAGAAGTGCTCAATGATGGACGCCACCAACGTCGATGCAGCTTTACTGCCCACATTCCTGATATTTGTGACAAGTCAATGGCGACAGCGGCTGACCACGATAGTCTAGAGGGCGTGTCTGCACTAATTCAGGCAAATTCCCGAACACTATGGTTACTGAAATCGAAGCATCACGATAGCATCCGATTTTGGCTTGGCCTTAGAACTTCCAACGACACAAGTATTGTGCAGGCGCAATTCTATGCTAGTGAGCAGGGGAATTTTTCCAAGAACGCTCATCGAATTGCAGTGCTCGCAAGACGGCGTGAACATGTGGATGAGATTTGGCTCATTGACGGAAAATCTATGCTTGACCAGTATGGCGCACAACAAAGCAGTTTTCAGTCAAAGGCACTGTGTCTGGTAAAAAATGTTGCAAACTGGTCCTATGCCCTTCACCATTCAGCTCCAATCAGATGCTTACAATCAAATGATATTAGAAAGTTTAGTCTTTTCAGGCCACGCTCGTGCCATTTTTGTGTTTCTGGATGCCGGGGCGTTGCCTGCGTCCTCGCAGATCCGAGCTTCCTTACCCTTTATGACCTCGAGGATCAACAATCAGATAGCGCGGAAAACTAATCCGGTGATGTGAGGATGGTGTTACAAAGGTGTAGTGCCAGTGTAAGAACTGGCAAGTAGGGACTCGGCTACTAGCAGGGCGGCGCATCTTAGTTCGCTGGTGCAATTATCAAGGCACAACGGCGATGGTTAGGCCATGGTCGGGCGCCGGGGCGTGATCAAAGATTTTCTCTGGTCCGGCAACACAACAGGACTTTCTGTTGCAGTCTAAGGTAGGTGCATGTGAGTGAGGGGGGTTCCGAGGGTCCGGCTTGACTTCACTTGCAGTCTCTGCGAATGACGCAAATTCGAAGGGTAGTACGAACCCTCGGAATTAAAGCGGCTGAGACAGTCCGCCCGAGTGCCACCCTGGGCCTTAAGAATGATACACTATCTAGTTTAGTGAACGGCCCAGGCCCAAGTCCAGGCCCGGGTGTATGTGAAAACAGATAGGAAGGGTATAAGGATAGGGGATAGGGGGTACCTACCGTGACGGTATTAAATCACACTCACCCTTTTTATACTACAAGTAAGGGTCACGGTAAGCACTTAAAGTTGCCAACTTGAAGAACCGTTGAACTCAGAAGTTGTCTCCGAGTCTTGGCGGCTTTCAAGTTATGAAAAGTACCCGTCTATCCTGGTCCTTCATCTATCGAAATGTGCGTTGTGGCAATGAATGGACAATTGACGCGCTCAGGCTAAAGCATAAAATTTTGATTTCCGATGTAAGTTCAAGTTCAAGTGGGGAACTTGAGTTTGATTCGTTCCTAGTAGTCTGTCCAGTCGCAGAATTGGATTCAGCGGCTGATTCGGCAGCTGATTGATTTCCGGACAATGCCAGTGGTACATTGTCAATGCTGCCTGCCAGTGCACGACCGTGACCGTGACCGTGACGCTGCTGCACGTATCTGCCATCTTTGTTGAAATGTATAGGAATTTCGAGCAGTGAAATCTCCGGGATTAATCTTGCTGTCGTCACGGCGCTGTTGGTATTATCATTTGGTTATGCGGCGCTAAGACTCGAGCCGCTGACGCCGCTGGTACCAGGTACGTTAACGCGCGAGTGATACAAGGCCGGCAGCTGATAGTTTATGACACCAGGGCTGGAGTGGGAGGCTCAGAGTTGGTGAGAATATCACGTCGTATCGGACAAATGCCGGAATAATGGGACAAACAAAGATAAAAAACCAGATAAGCACGTGATGGAAATTAGAGAAGCCAAGTGAAGTCAATGTTGGGTCAGCTCAAAGCTACGTTTCGCTCAGCGCCACAGCATGATGATGAGCCTGAGGTTGAGTCGATTCTGAAGAAATCACGCTTCAATTTTTACCAGGAGTACGTCGAAGGGGTGCAACGAAGGAAGATGGAAGAAATGAAAAATGACTCAATCCTACAGGAACGGCTCACCCAAGCAACCGAGCGTGACTTGATGGAGAGTGAAGAGCAACTTTCTTGGAATGCATATGAACTACCTTTGCGCAACCGAATGCGATTGATCAAACGACATTTGGACACACAACGTCAAGCTAAGGAAACACGGCTTCGACGTCTCAAGGATGAAGTTCGACTGAAGGAGGAGGGTTTCACATACCACAATGGCGTCTTGAAGGAGTTTTCGCGATGGCGGGACTCACCAGCGTTGTTCCGCTACTACCACGGACACAAGGGCCAGGTCTATGCTTTCAAAATGTCCGAGTCACTAGACTGCTTCCTCTCTGCGTCGGCGGACACAACCCTTAAGCTCTGGGATTTCACTAGTGGCACATGTGTCCGTACCTTTGAGGGCCATGGCAAGGCTGTACGCGACTGCGATCTGTCGCCAGGGTTCTCTATAAACAACCGCGGTGGACTTGGTCTCGCCGTTTCCTGTTCAACTGATAAAACTTTGCGCATTTGGGATGCGCGAACCGGCGGACTCCGTAAGGAGATACGGGGGCACACCGATGTGGTCTATGCAACACGCTTTTCGCCCGACGGGCGTCAAATTTGCTCTGCATCTGCCGACTGCACCGTTCGCCTCTTTGATGCCCTTGAGGGCCACCTGAACTATATTTTTTATGGTCATGAGTCTGCTGTCGTATCCATTTCCTACGCTCCATCTGGACGTTATATTGCGAGTTCTTCTGACTATGGTGAACGTGCTGTCAAGCTGTGGGACGCAGATGTGCCCGCAACCAGAAGCGTGAAGCCAATCACCGTGCGTATCCAATGGACGCTTGAGGGTCTCATTTCCCGAATCACCCTTGTCACTGATCCGCCCAGAGCGCTTCTTGAGCCCCCCCAGAAAGATCGACTGTCAGACCATTTTAGTGAAAAGCGCCAGGATCCATGGGATCTGCTGACCGACGGCGAAGACGAAGAAAGCGAGCACGAACGTCGCCAGCGTGAGAAAGAGGAGAGCCGGAAGCAGTGTGATGCAGAACCTCGACTTCGAGAGTGCTCCATACAGACGGCCCCTGATGTCAAAGAGTCTGGTGGATTTACCTTGAGCGTTGCGTCGGTTGATCGATTTGGGCGATCAGCACAAGTGGAACAATACTATGGTGGGGTGACTCTGCAAATAATTTTGCGAGGTGTCAATGCTATAGCTGAGTTTTTTGTCGGCTCATACATAAAGAGTTCGATTCATGACACATTTATCGAAAACAGCGGTCGGCGCAGCGGTCAATTTTCATGCAGCTTGCCATTAGGAATTCGCCACTCATGCGATAGGGCAGCCATACATACAAGGCGCTTTGACGCTAAGTCTGAGATCATTTTATCCTGGCAAGCGCCCTCCTGTGGTTCTGGGACGCTCATCATGCGGGCAAACGTCGCAGCTGCTGCCGAGAGCAATAACGAAATCAATCGAATTGCACTGTCATATACACTTAAGGAGGTTGAGCCGCCGAGGAAGGGTAGTGTCCTCTCTGACCTCTCCCAACAGGCAACAACGCTAGGAGGCCATGCTACCATCTTCAACTTCACAGCTTCAATCCTCCACCAGCTCTTCATTGAGCTTATTCGCAATCGCGATACTGCTGAGGCATCAAATATGGTCAGTCCGGTGAGTCGGCTTAAGATTCGTGAAGGCCTGAAGCGTGGTGCCAACACGGCAGTTTACAAAGGCAAAGCTACTGTCATGGAGCAGGTAAGTGTCTTCTGTTCTACTCCACTCAGTAATATCGTGTTTGACTCGCAAACAATGGACTATAGGTGGATAGGTGGATGGCTAATGGAGTTTCAATTCTCAAGGATGCTAAGGACTTGTCGCCAGGTAAAAGTATGGGCGTGCTGCTCCATGGCGTGCCCCTGGAGTTGCCACCACCAATCAAGCAAGCTCTATCGAAGACCAGTGCCAGACCGATTTCTCAGGACCTTGATCAAGCCAAGAAAGAGGTCTCACGCAGACAAGACTGGCGCAACAGAAGGCTTCAATGCTCTGAAGAGGTGCGATCGATGTGGGAGCCATCTGTAGAGGTAAGTGAGCTACCAAAGCCAGCCGCTGCGTCTGATTCATTGATTAGTGATGGTCGTTACGGTGGCAACTTGCCGCATTTGCAGATGCCGTTGCCATTTCTCTACCCCATCAACGCCAGGGGCTTTGGAACGCACGATGCTGCTCGCAAGGGTATTGAGGCCATGGACAGCCTAGGTAAGGATGACAACGGAATTGGGAGACTGGGTAGAGTGCAACGGTCTAATTCGGACCGCCAAGCCCAGGTTCTAGCCCTCTCGAAGTTTGCGCAGCTACGTGGCGTTGCGCAGAGAGCTGATTCCTCTAGACGTCGTGCTGCCCAGGTTGTTCTTCCTAGTTTTGAGAAGGCAGGCTCCGATTTGGGAACGGCAGGACACGTCCGTGCCAAAGCAGTGCTCGCTGCAGGTTTCTCTTTCCACCCCCTTCCGGACCGAATTGCGTACAAACGACTCTGTCAACTTCAGCTCGTGGCAAAGATGGCTCCAGTTACTTCACGCCGCGGTGGTGTTGCTTTCCTGATGCACCAAACGGTCATCCAAGATGGGCAGAGGCATAATAATGATATTAGAGGAGGGACATTGTCAAAGAACGAAAAGCCACTACTGCGGCGACGGAATTCTTTCCCAGCCCTTCCGGGTCTTACAGCCAAGCCAAAGTCAAAGCTACTAGACCGAAAGGATGAGACTAGATTCGCTGCACTTGCTCGCGTTGTCGGCGGCTGCCTTCGGACGTTCTGGGCCAGCAATGGTGACTTCCATTCTCATCACCACACGGTTAACCAAGTCGTATGGTCACTTGATGAAAAACGGGTCGCATCTTGTTCAAATGACAAGACTGTACGTCTCTGGGCGCCCCAAACAGGCCAATGTGTACGTACGCTTGTTGGTCATGACGACGCTGTTATGGGATGTGCGTTTTCTGAGGATGGCCTCCGTCTTGTTTCTTCTGGTATGGATAACTTCCTCATACTGTGGAACACTGTGAACGGCGAAATGTTACGAAGATTCTTTGGTCACGACGACGTTATCTATCGTTGTGTACTTTTTCGTAACTCATCAGCCATGCTCTCGTGCTCATCTGATAGAACGCTTAAGTCTTGGTTCCTCACACCACAGCCACCCGATCCCCCGGCTCGACCAGCAGTGTCAGATGCAGGCCAACGTGCCGCTCATGTTGCTTGGCGCGCCCCACCAGCTTACAATGACGATATTGTTGCTTACAAGATACAATGGCGTGTCGGTCTCCGTGTGTCATTTAAGAACGAGACAACAGTTGATGGTTCAACTTTCAAAAAACAAGTTGATGGCCTCAGGCCGGGCCAGAATTACCAGTTCCGCATCTGTGCTGTTAATCGCATGGGCCAAGGAGACTGGTCAGAACCATCGGCACAGCACGTCACCCAGGTTGGCATCCCCGAGCCCCTCGAGCAGCCTGTTGTCATCCGGTCGTGGTTCCGTCCGCGTAGAATTGTTTTTTGCTGGCATGCGCCTCTTGCTACAGTCGAGGGTACAGCAATCCATCGGTTCCGGGTCCAATGTGCGGGCGAAGGTAGCGCCTTTGCCACTCGGCCTGACTTTGAAAAATTCATTACGTGGAAGGAGGGTCGTGCATTGGCACAGCACGTCGAGGCTGCCCTGAAAGACCAGATTCGAGAGGATGTGAACATCTGGCAGCGATCAGGACCTGCCACTAAGGGCAAGACTTTCGAGGTCCCAGAGTGTGCCCTGGTCAAATTTAATCATGAGACGACTGCTATGGCCAATGACGAAAAGTTCTTGCCCGAGGAGCGCAATCCTAGACTCCCCAGCATCAATCGGCGTTGGCGCCGCACTATCAAATGTGTTCCTCAGAATGAGCAGAAAAGACGAGACGACCTTCGATTTGCTAAATTGAACAAGGGAATTCTCATGGCCGCCGCATTTGATGAGCTCAAACCCGGGTTTGATTATCGTTGTCGTGTATCTGCAATCTCATCTGTTGGCGAGGGCCCATTCTCATTGCCAACATACAATGCCAAGACCCCTCCAGATTATCCGGCAAATCCGAGATGTCCCGTAGTCAAAGCGCTCTCTCAGACCGCGCTCAAGCTTGAATGGGTGGCACCGCTTGAGAATGGGTCTGCGATCATGCGTTTCCTCATTCGACGCAAGGATGTTACAAATGATGTTTCCGAATATACTCGACACGACTCAGAGGCTGTATTTGACTGTCTCGAACCAGGGAAAAAGTACTCGTTTCAAATCTGTGCTTTCAATCAGATAGGACCATCCACCTGGAGCCCCTGGAGTGAGCCTACATCAACACTTACAGCTCTCCCCAAGGTTCCGGAGCGTCCCACAGTCCTCGAAGCCACCATTACTGCGGTGACACTCCGCTGTGTTAAACCACATAACTCTGGCAAGATAATCTCGACGATTGTCGTTCAGCGGCGCGAGCTCCGACCTGGCGGCGTCAAGTCAGAATGGGCAAGCAAAACGAGATTCCCCCCTAACCCAGGTGGAACCGGAGTTGCTTGTATCTTTACTATTTCCCCCCTCGAACCGTACACGGTATACCAGTTTCGATGTGCTGCAATTAATGCGCACGGGCAGTCAGACTGGTCTCTACCATCATTCCGGATACGTACCTGCAAAGCACAACCGCCAGCTGCGCCCCAGCACCCAAGAGTTGCAGAGGTACACCCTGCAAGTGTACACCTCATATGGATCGCCCCAGACCCTAAAGGGTGTCCGATAATTGGCCATGCTCTCGAACTCAAGCGCCTCCGCAGAGAGGTCGCGTTCTTAGATACACACGAGATGCTTCAAACTGAAAGAAATGATGCCGCCAGCAACACGGATCGCGAGACTGATGGTATTGTCTCCTCGCTGGATATTGGCTACAGGAACAAATATGAAGCAGAGAATCTCGAGCCCTCTGCGAAGTATATATTTCGTGTGGCTGCTTACAATGGTAAAGGGCAGGGCGACTGGTCCTGCTGGTCCAACACATTCACAGGTGGATTCACAATACCGTTGGAGACAGCACAGTAACTTCATAGCATCTGATTTTCAGGAGGAAAGTTATTGAGTTATTGATATGAACGGAAAGTCTTGGTATGCGATTATTCGGCGCGGGCAGTCTTGGTATGTGAGCACAGCCACTAACCTTAGGGGGCTAGGCCGGATGATGATGATGTAAGTAAATAAATAAATAAATACTCCAGTAAATAAAATAAATAATAAATAAATAAATAAACTTGAGAAAGAGAGCAGTTGAATAAACTTGAGAAAGAGAGCAGTTGTATTAACTTCTAATAAAATTTAGGTGGTTTACTACAAGTATCATGATATCCAAGAGCCGCTGAGCTAGGTCACCCGGGGGATCCTACCCAGGATAAACCTCCGGTCACGTATCAAATTTGGGAATCGTGGCCGGGCGGGTTGCTAGGACGGAGGCTCAATGTCCCATGACACCTTTTGTCGTCACAAGGAGTACCTCGCAAGATAGTCGTTCACTTCCACTCAAAGCCTGGCTGGCGCAGAGGCCACGAGAGGCATCGGCTACCCGCGAAACCCTAGATCGACCAATCGCGTCATTTCGCTTTATATCAAATAACACCATACCCTCCATCATGCGGAGACAGCAGTCAAGGGCTGATGGACGTAAGTCACAAATGGGGCCATCACGATAGTGACGAAGGTCTCGGTGGTCCGTGGCACGCGCATCATATAGATAGGAGATCGCAGCTGTTAAGATGCACTTGTGGCCATCAAGCTCACAGAGCTTATCAAAAGCACTGCAGTGGCGATGTTGTCGCAATCGCCAAACCAACTCAAACATCTTTGCAACTAGCAGCTCTTCACCGTAAGTCCGCTTTACCTCGGGGCCATTCAAGGAACAGCACAACTGAAAAAGGCGGATACCCAAACATTCTACGACCAACCTGAGCTCAAGACATGAACCCCAGGCTTCTCTTCTTGCCGCAATGCAAAGTACCGCGCATGCATCGTGAACTGTTGTTAGACTATCTTGGTCCATGCAAAATGCACCAGCGCACGAGACCATGCATGGCTCCAACATTAGAATTACGTCCCCCCCCCGATTAATAGCGTTTGCAAGCATTTCTGCTGATAGATCACGGAGCTTTGACGGGGACCCTTCGCCTGTACGAATTATTGCAGCCTGAGACACATTTGACTGGCCAAATAAGGCAACATTAGAGAGTAGGAACGCACTGCCATGAGGTGCGCATTAGCAGCAGTCCACTCGAACACACCCACTTCCCTATCGAGACTTCTAACGATTAGTGCCGCACCAGCAGCAAAGCGAGCATCTTTTGGAATGTGGTCACGTGTCTTTGACCGCCGAAAAGACGATGCCTACTGCACTAGTGAGCTAATCTCAATATTATTCGGCCCGGTTTGAAACCAGCTCGACGCAGCATCGGTGCTGACTCGACGGAATGCGTTGGAATGATTGCATGAAGTCCTAGGAGCCTTGAAGACAGGTATGGTCACAAGGTACCTTACTCTACATGGGGGGGTCACTAGGCGTTCTAGTAGGTTCCACTTCCGTCCTGCCCAGGCTGTGGCAATTGGGGCTGCCTGCGCGACCCAAGGGTTGCATCTGGTACCGGCTGCGCTCCCGCACCTACAGCACGCCGATGTGAGGGCGTCACATGCGAATTCTCAGCAGCGGCGGCTGCCGAGAAGGGCTCCATCGACTGGTTCTTGATCTTGCGTTATTCTCCGATCGGCCCCCCGCGAGTCAATATCGGGCGGATGACCAACGTTTTTGCGGAAATCCCGAGTAGGCATGTTTGCCGGCCATTTGGAACGAAAAGGTTGGTCATCCGCCCACGGGACCACGCACTCATTCGTTTCCAAGACGGCCGCAAACAGGGCCTCGAACCTGCCGACACGGCGGTCTCTCGCTGGATTAACGACTGGAGTCGATGGTCGGCATGGTATGCGACCTGCTACCACCGCGGCGACGCTCAGAGGCTGCACTAAGGCCTCAAAGACATTGCCTCGAGATAGAGCAATTTGCTTTCGGATCTCCGCGAGCGAATATCGGGTGGGTAACCAACGTTTTGATGGATCGGCGTTCTAGGCTTACTTGATGGCCATTCCGAATGAAAAGGTTGGTTACCCACCCACAAGATCATGCACTTATTCGTTTCCGAAGACAGCCGAAAATGGGCCCGCGACGGTGAATTTTACGGTTTTTTTTCGCTGGATTTTCCATCACGATCCATAGTCGGTATGGTTTGGCGCTGCCTCGCGGCGCCACGACGCTCAACGGCTGCGTTAAGGCCATATGCACACCATTTTGTGATATAGTACTTGTATAATTTTATTAATTTTTTACCCGTCCCGAGACTGCGGGAGGGGTGGAGAGGCCACTGAAAGAGACGTTTCGCGTGGAGGCTTCGATCTTCATAATACCAATTTTTAGCTAAAATTGCTAAACTTTTTTGCCGTCGTTCTCGGCCAATTTTGCGCCTGCGCGCAAAAGAAAAGCTGCCGAGGGCCGCTTGGGTTCTCGCACGCCCACACGCACCGCGCACTGCCGCCGGGAAGCCGCACGGGCAGCCGCACGGACGCCAACCGCACATAGGACGCAAGTGGTATGGCGGTTATAGCCTAGTGACCCCCCCATATAAGGTTAGTTCCTCTTGATGGTCAGAGGTCCCTTGACCCGCACGTTGCGCGTGGGATGTGCACGACCGCCTTACTCGCCCTAGCCCGACGGATGGGTCCCGGGACGCCCATCCGGTTGTCTAGGCTATTTTTGCCGGTCAGACTTGTCTGCGGCCATGGTAGCGAAACGGCCATATGAGCTCCTCTGACGCCGAGTTTCAGCGAAAACGGCCGTTGAAGGCTACGATCCAACACGGTTGCAAACTGGGGCACGGCTCATTTCAAGGCTGCTAGCCGCTGTTGGAGCAAGGGAGGCTTTGAGAAGCGCCGTCGAGGCAACTCCTAGCTCATTGGCTTTCCAGTTGTAACGACAAGGGATCACCTCGGATATACCAACAGGCACCTCACGTAGTTTTCTTATTTCTCGTGACGATTAGACGACTGGGCCCTTTGTCCGCGCCCGTGGTGCACGACTCAGCACCACGTGTGCTGTATAAATCCGGCCGAGCAGCACTACTCATTTCTCATAGAAAAGTCCAATGCAGATGTTCATCCCGGCCAATTCATTTTTCAGATACCTACATTCCTTAGTTGAATAATTTAAGATCTGCAGCAAATCACCTGAAAACGTAGGGTATGGTGATGGATGCAAGAGTCAGAATATGTCCTTTGCCAGACGAGTTGGGCGGGTGAAGAGCGAGCACTGCTCCACACCTCGTGTCGACAAAAACACGAGCAGGATGACTGTCAGAACAAATTACGAGCCTATCATGTAGAAGGAAAGAAGTGCCGTGTGCAAGCAATGAGTCTCTCTCCATTTCACCCAGACGGATTCCACCATGTCTTTTCCGACCTTTGACGGGTTGTTGTGTGAGTGGATGTACAGGACCGGTCCCACGAACTTGCGATTTGTCAGATACCATATGACGCAGGCGCTGATAGTATACAATCCCCACGAATATCTCCATGCGCATTAATAGACCAGATAGTCCCGAGTAAACCTGTCCAAATTATATATTCCAATAGATCTTGATCTCCACGCAGCTATTGAGACTGGTTCAGATCCAAAATATTCATAGCCAGCCGCACAAAGCTGGGAACCTGGGAAGTGGGATCTAGAAGAAACGGAAGAGTGAAATGCACCAAAGAAGTCTACAGCTTTACGATGTTCTTGAAATGCAAATGGCGTGCCATCGTGGAAACGACCACATGACGCAGCGGATTTCCCAGCCATTGATTCAATGAGCATCCCAATAGTCATTCGCGATGGGAACCTTGAGTCGCAAAAATACTGCTAGAGAAGTAGATACAAATAACATACGCATGTGGGTTTATGATGATGTCAGGTGTAAGTCCTGACTCGCAGAACGGCATATCACATTCAGGCCATAGAACAGAGAGAACACCTTTCTGACCATGTCGTGACGAAAACTTGTCCCCAATGACTGGTCTGCGAGGATAACGCAATGTGATGCTAGCTCTGTGTTGAGTAATATCTTTCCTGTTTTCGTTGCACCTGGGACCGGAGGGTCAATTCTAACACGCCCAGGAATGACGACGGGAGGCGCCCTAGAAAGCGTATCGCGTCGACGTAGGCATTCTCCGTGTCTTTGTGTGCTCCAATGATGTGCTCATTGCAGTTCTCAACGAATGCACACCACAGCGGATCTCCTGGTCCAATCTTCTGCCCAACCGACGGTAACCCATCTTCTCCTAGCATTGGAGCAACATACTCAGGGCCATCAGCTGTGTTCTTTGCACCATTATTCGCAGGTTTCATGACAGTATTCTTATTGCCAAAACAAAGTAGGCTAGTTTTACCCAGGGGACCCTTCCTACGCTCGGCCTCTGCAGTAAGATCAACAAGCAGCGTCTTATAGACAGTCCCGTGGCCAAAGCCTCGCTCAAACGCAGATTTATTGATAATCATTGCATCCTCCATATCGTATCCAGTATATGACACAACCGCAACAATAGAATTCGTCCCCTGGGCATTGAGATCAAGCGTTAAGTTGTGATAGTCTCGGGTGCAGACAAGAGGGGACTGTGGTGTCAGGAGCCGATACATTTTGTGATCACCCCGATGATAAAAAGAATGCGAAGGTGTCCCCATAGTTTGCTTTCCCATCTGGCATTGGTACATGTTGCGAGGAGACTGATTGAAGTCTGAAAAAGGTGTCAGGGATGCGAGGAAGGAAAGCATGACTGTGGGGTCTATTTCTGCATGAGTCTCAGTGACAATGGTCGATATGTTGTCTTCAGGCAACGATAAGCCTGATTTAGTGCACGATATTTGCAACGTGCTTTGTTCAAATGGACCAATCAGTTCAATCTGTGCCGTCAGGCCACACTGCAACACTGGGCGCACAAGCCGAGCAGGTTGTGAGAATAGGTACAAGCCGGAAAATGGACAAGAGGCACTCAGTCCTTGTTGTTTGACGTGAGCAATTTCAAGTGTTGTATCAATCCCTATCGCACTGAAAGCCTTGACCTTTAAGCGCCTTAGCACCCAAGATATATTGGCACACACTTCATCTGGTGCGGATCCAAGCACAAAGCCATCAAGGCAGACATGAAGATGGTCGCTCATGCATTTCCAGCTAGTTGTGCATCCTGTTGAATTAGCTCTACCATTCTTGGCACCATAACCAAGTGACAAAGTTCGCGTCGGTAACATCCCTAATGATATTAGTATGTCAATCAATAAGATACGCCAATTCTTCGTGTTTGCCGCCATATTACTGCTGTTGCAGACAACGTGTGTTTTAGCAGAAATATGCGACAACAATCCGCATGGGGCACCATCTGGCGTGTGAACAGGGCAAAGAAAGCCCCAAGCCTCAGGCAAAAGTTTACGGACACTTGTTGTTTTCATGGTGGTGAAGAATTGACCACGATGTACTGAACGGAAGTGGCTCAAGTATCTCCACTTATTCAATCGTTCTGCGACTATAGCAAAACCTGTTGTTTGTTGTAGATCCAATCCACTGGAAGAAATTAGATTCCCACTGGCGATGAAGGAAGAAATCTTCGACCCCACGACACCAACGTATCGTCCGAGGATTTTACTACAATATGGCAAAATGTTTTGGTGGTTATTTAAGGAACTGTGTGTAAGATCATTTTTAGCATCACGGCGCATATGAGCTATTGATTGTCCAAGAGTGTCTTCCATCTTCTCTCTGATATAAGCGCTTAGAATGTGTCCTGGCATAAGCAACTCCTGGTGGCTGACTGAATCCATATTATCCTCACAGCATTTAGCGTGTACAAAACTGTGCAACTTGCGAGACATGAGTGCAAGAACATCTTGCTTGGCAGACCAGCTGTTTACGTGCACAGCAATATATCGCTCTAGAAAGAATAGTCCAAACACATCATCGTCAGCATCTTCCGGGAGATTCTGGCGAAAAAGGCTGGCACACATGGTGCCCAGTAACGCCAAGGGATTAGCTTTGGTTGAAGATTGATTGGGTAAAAAACCTGCACAAGTGGTGAGATTTACAACGGATAAGAAACAAGGAGGCTGGCTAGAACTCTGTTTGCTGCCTTCATCTCGAGGTGTGCCCGTGCTTATCGCATGGGAAAAATTACCTTGATCATAAAGATCAGGCATCAGGGCATTGAGAACGACAACCAGAGGTATCATCAAATCCTGTTTGCGTACAGAAACTCGAAGACGCATACTTCCATTTGAAAGATAGTGTAAAGTCATGGTGCAAGTTGACTGATCTGATCGGGCGCAACGCATTGTCACTGCGTATCTAAAATTATTGTGTGAAGGTAACGCTAAATGTCATGAAGCGTACTGGGTATAAAAGGCTCCGCGTCCTCTGTACACAGGTCGGTGTATTGCCATTGGCATGTTTCGCATCGGCACCTAAGTTGCCGAATTGTTGGTCGCTCTGACAGTGATGATATGAACTCATGTGGTGAACTTGAATTAACCTGAGGACCTTTTCCAGACCGTTGATTATGAAATAGCCGCCAAGCTCATCACATTCCTGTGTAGCAAATATTAATCAGCTGAGCACAGTCAAAAAGTTCCCTGGCGTAGCCCACACACCTCACGGGCAGCAACTAATCCGGCTTCATCTAAGCCCGAGAGGTGACATCTGCGAACAGGGGTAATTTGCGATGTCCAACTAACTATTAGCACCTATTGGAGAGAACCATGATGGGTAAATACCCTGCTGTCCGGGTAATGGTCCCTCGATCATCAATGCCATTCATACCACACTTAAAACTGGCAGTCATGGGCGCTGAATAAGTAATCTTTCGTTCTCGACATTCTCTTGGGGTGATTATTGTTTGGGGATCCTTGTTTAGTATTGGATAATCAATTGCGATGGCAGTCATTTGCAGCATAACTTGAAGCCTCTCGTGACATCCATCAAAGGCGCATTCATGTGGAAGCGCGCAATCCACAGCACTACTTAGGTCATGCTGGAGGAACTGATTGAAGCTGTGGAGATGATGGACGGCCGCGGATTGCATCAGGCGGACCATGCACGAAGCAAGCCTTGGCGCTGCTGCTATGTGCCGGTTATATCGTTCCGGGTGTACCGGGAACTCAAGGACCACGAGCTCAAGCAGGGCTGGGGTACTACCGCAGTAGTGACGAAGAGGGTATTTATATTGTATCAGCGTTGCGGCCGTTGGCGAGCTGTTTCGCCGAGTCGGGAAATTGACTCAGCAGTGGTGTCCTCGGGAGTCAGGTAAGCGGAAACGTCGGGGCCATGACACGCGTCGGCGGCGTGCGGCACGCGGCGCATACGTTCAATCAAGTTTTTGGAACAAGAAACCGCAGCGTGGGCACATTTCCGCCTGCACGTGGGTGCGGGAGCGATGCTACGAGCCGACAGAGTCGCCGAGATCACCGGAAACGGCCCGTGCACGCCAAAATTCCTGGCGCGCATATTACACGACGCGCTCAGGCTGCGCTCGGAGCCAAGTTATCTCTGGCGGCCGCTTCCAGTGGAGAACCCGTCTACACGAGACGTATAGAGGTGCTCTTTAAGCTGCGGGTGGTGGCGTTGCGCGCACGCCGGATTCTTTTTTCTCTTGCGCGGCACCTCGGCGGAAATCGCGCGGGACGGTTGTTGTCGTTGTTGTTGTCATTGCGATGCAGGGGGAAATAAAGTGACTCAGGATGATGTATAGTTAGGAGTGGGAGGCGACTTCCGCGACCTGGATCCCTACTAAGGGGATACCGGAGTACCCTGATCCGCGACCTGGTCTTCGGCACGTTCGGCGAAATATCGGAGGATTCGGAGGCGCGGAAGCTGCTCCGCTATGCCGTGGACGAGACCGCCGACAGGGACCTTGGTGGAGGACGCCGACTCATCGAAGGGGCACGCCACCGCCGCCCATCGTGTGTGTGTTTTTTTGGGGACTTCCTTGTTTTTCTTGTTGTTGCTATAATAGCAGCTACCTACCGCAGCACGCAACAAACTTATTAGTAGTAGAGCTGCGGTATTAGTACCGAGGGTAGAGCTACGGTAACGTAGCCGTAGCCTTTAGCGGCACAATGACTCGAGATGGAATCTCTGAGCTCATGACAGCGGAAAATCGTGCTTCGAAGATTGTAACCGAAGCACGCGCGGGTTTGTTCTCAATATTCAACCAAAATCCTGGATCATCGTCTTGTAGCCCGCGGTGAGCGTATCAAAGAAGCCAAGCGCGAAGCCGAGATAGTCATAAATCAGATCTACAAGGGACGGGAGGCTTTATTTCAGGGATCTGGCAATAAGGTGCGAGATTCTCCCTCGTAGAAGTTAGAGTTTGTGGTTGTCCAGACATGTTGTGCGGATGAATTCACAGACATGAAGATTTCTACAGAGGCAGAGATATCAAGAATGAGGTAAGAAGAGACATACTAACTACCATTTCTTTAAGTCACTCATAGGAAGGACTTTGAGTCCAGCAAGCTATGTGCTTCTGGTATGCTTGTTAAGGTTGCCACTGCCGTTAGCCTGGAACTATCAGAGACATGCAGGCTCTGTTGGCAGCGAGGAAAAGGCCAGAGATGACTTAGTCTTGTGGCCTAGGCCACGAACCGTTAAGCCACAGATGGGCTTGGACTGATTTTCAAAACAGGGTCATCTCATGCGTCCGCTATCTTCGATGTCTAGTCTACCTGCCAGGTAGATATTTCAAGAAGCCCCATCGGAGTCCACGAACACGGTCATAATAACCCTCCCCCGGCCCCGGGCGGGACCCAAATGAAGTAAAATGAAAATAACTTGAAATTAAGGAAGACCGGAGGCTCAAACTAACAACTCTGAAAGGAACAAGCTCCTTAGATTCAAGTTAGAACCTTCCCCCTACAGTCAGGATAACTCCCCGGCCCCCTTTGATAGCGTGAGTGGCGAAAGCTCGCTGGGAACCACCGTGACACAAGCCTGAGGCCCGGGTGGGTGAATGATCTTACCATGCCAGTGGGAGAAATGTCTTCAGCATTGCCTCTCCAAGGAGGGTTGCCGACGTTCTCTTCTGCAGTGTCCGCCATTTTACGTTATGTTCGAGATTGCGTGCCTTCTGCTTTTTGTGTTTAATATATTAATTTGCGGACTCCGCGTCGGAGTTTGATACTATGATAATTGAAGGAAACGAATCCTTTGGCAGCAGTCAGTCACTGCGAAACCATTAAGCAGGTGCACAAGGCGACCTTCATGCATAACCTCCCCGATTACTTTCACTGGAAGAGCAAGCGCAAGAATTGGTACAAATGGATGAGAAACGAACCCGGGGGTTCTGCAAAAGTCGGCATCTGATTCGCTTTCTCGAAAATGGCTGTGAGCCCCTTATTATTCTGCGCCCGCGGTTCTCAGGGGGGCGTGGGGGCGAGGGCGCGTACCCCCGGAACCACGGGCCGCGCGGAGGGTGGACTTAGGGGTGGTGGTCTGACGTCACCCCGGGTCTAGCGTGCGGGTTGTCCATATACGGTCTGTACCGTTAACGGTACAGACCGAGAAATAAACTTGCCAGTGAATCGATAACTTTCGATCTAGTACTAGTAACTTTCGGGCTGAGGACAAACCCCGCGGAGCCTCACGGCAACCGAAATCGGGGGGGTCACTTTGACCCCCCCCCCTACCTAACATGCCTAAGAGAAAAGGCCGAATAAACGAGATATTCGGGCTGCCCGAGCGCCCGGAAATGCGGGATACTCGGCTTTCGGCATATAAAAGGACGCACGTAGCGCCAAGATCCAGCTACAGGCGAATCCCCACCTTCGTACGCACGAATCTCGCCGGGCGTGCGCAGTAGCTGCCCTCCGCGCGGCTGCTATCCTGCTACGACCGGGCGAAGCTACGGTCATCTTGGCGTATCGTAGTGGCCGTCTTGCGTCGCGAGAGTCCGATTTGAAGTTCTCGGCGTACGCGGCGACATCAATAAATCGACGACTTTCGGGACTGAGGACAAGTGCAACCCTTTACAAGCCACAATCGGAGCTGCACTACGATATCAAACCCTGCGGAGCCTCACGGCAACCGAAATCGGGGCGGAGCCTCAAGGCATGTTACGTAAGGGGGGGTCGTGGTGGGGGTCGTCGTTGTCAGCAGTAGCCTGATTATCCAAGTCAGAGTCATCTTGATGCCGCCCGGGCCACCCCGATCCAGCGGCAGGCCAGCGGATCGACAAGAAGGGTGCTTTCAACTCGAGGATATGTATCCAGACCGTATCTGCCGCGGCGGCGCTCATGTCCTCCTTAGTGAGCAAAGGTGCAATGCTAGTAAGACTGCAGCATGAGGCGTACATGACGTACGACTGTGGTAAATACGTGGAATCCCTTCGTATAGCAGAGGAAATTTATGCAATTGATGCGGTAAAAAAAATAAGCTTTGATATTTCCCGAGTCGCCTTTTTGCGCTATACAGGCTCGATCAGACAACCTGCTTCTGCTGGGAGCCATCAATTTCCAATTGCGAAACTTTTCTGAGGCGGTGTTTTTCAATCAACAGGTGCTGAAGCATATACTCATAGTTTTTAAGATTGCATTCCCCAGGCAATCCGCATTGAGCCCCAGATGGCGGAGGCGCATTCAAACCTGGCAAATGCCCTCAGGGAGCTTGGTGATGTACAAGGGTCAATGGGGCAGGTAAACAGTGTCAACAATCACGCATCTCGGCGCGATAGGAGAAATTAACCAGGTTTTACCTCAAAGCCATCAAGTGCAATCCTCGTTTTGGCGATGCATACAACAACCTTGCCACGGCCCACATTCAGATAGGACAGGTCGATGATGCAATTGAGGCATTTCAGATGAGCATTGTGGTTGACCCAGGTCTAGTTGGTGCCCATTGTAACCTCGGCAATATATTTAAGGCTCAAGGAAAACTAAAGTTGGCACGCCAGTGTTATATGGAGGCAATTCGCTTGAAGCCCGAATCTTCGATTGCCTGGTCGAATCTTGCTGGAATCTTTAGAGAGGAGGGACAAACCTCAACAGCTATCGCGTATTATCGTGAAGCAATCCGCCTCTGTCCACAATTTGCCGATGTTTATAGTAATCTCGGGTCAGCAATGCAGGAGCAAGGTAATGTCCTAGAAGCCTTTCAATGCTACAGTACTGCAATACGCATCAGACCTGACTTCGCAATTGCCCATGGCAATCTAGGTAGCTGCCTTCTCGTATCTGACGAGGTGCAACGTGCAATTTGCGCCTTGAGACGTGCTGTTCAACTTGAGCCAAACTTCCCGGATGCTTACAATAATCTTGGCAATGCACTTCGAGACTTCAATAAACCATTCGCGATGCTACAGCTTAGTGGCGAATTTAGAATGATAAAAGGAGACACAAGCGAACTAATGAGCCGTGAACTCTCCCAAAAACATCAGCGGAAAGCCGATGCGGGTGAGGCCATTGAATGTTACCGCACGGTACTTCGGCTCCAGCCGAATCATCCGCATGCATACAGCAACCTCGGTAATGCAATGCGTGATCGAGGCCTTGCGCGCGAGGCAATTCACTGCAACGTAACAGCCGCACGACTGATGCCCTCGTTTGCACCAGCACATACCAATCTTGGTTCTCTCTTGCGTGAGCAAGGTCAACTTGAACAAGCTATCGCGCACTACCACCAAGCTATTGCCCTTGACCCGGATTTTGCGGAAGCATACCTAAACCTTGGCAACACATATCGTGACATTCGCCAGCCATTAGCAGAGCAGTTCCGTGCAATAAATCTTACGTCCTCATTCTGTGATCACATCAGGTTAGATGATGCTATTAAATGTTTCACAACAGCCCTTGATATCTCAACGCACCTTGCTGAAGGGCATGCTGCGCTTGCTGCAGTCACGAGTCATAGTCTCTTGCATGAAACTTATCTTACTTGCGTCGATCACGCTAGGCACATGGAGATAAAGGGAACTACGAAGATGCAATCCACTGTTATGAGCAAGCACTAAGTCTCAACCCAAACTTTCTTGGTGCATTTGCTGGCCTACTTCAAGCCAAAGATTCCGTGTGTGATTGGACTATGCGCGCACCACACCTAAGCAGCCTTGCCTTAGTTGTTGCAATCCAGCTGCAGCTGGACAATTATGATGACACAATCTTAGATTACAGACGACGATCCTCTGCGGGTTTAGTTGAACAGCCAGAATCTAACAGCACATGGCATAAGTCTGGTCACGTGTTTAGTGCGTCCTTGCCCTGCATCCAACCAATTGATGCTTTAGCTCTCACGGACTCAATTGCACCACGTGATGTACAGCGACTCACTAGGCGATTTGCAGCAAGAGCCAGGGCAAATATCGCTTTATTGGCCCTCAATTCATTTCGACACCACCATGCTTTATGTTCAATTGCAGTTCCTAATGAAAGGCGAATCCATGTGGGCTACATAAGTTCAAATTTTTGGACACATTCTATTCGGCATCTGTTTGCCCCATTGTTTAAGTATCATGACATGACAAGGTTTTGCGTGACTTGCTACTCGCTATCGCCACTAGATCAGCTAGATCAAGGCGCACAATTTGTGAGAAGCGAATGTGAGCTGGCAGGAACTTTCAAAGATTTGAGCCGGATTACCGCCAAAGAAGCAGCAAGTGCCATCCACGCAGATGGAGTTCATATCCTTGCGCATCTTGATGGCCACACTGCACACGCGCACAATGAGATTCTTGCTTTACGTCCAGCTCCGATCCAGCTCACCTTCGTGCTTGGTTTCCATGGTACCTGCGGTGCAGACTACTTGGACTATCTTGTTGCTGATCGTGTTGTGCTTGGTCCCTCCAAGCCACCTGGTGCCCCTGGAACCCAATATGATATTGATGAATGTGCGCTACTGCTGCCGGACTCATGTATTTTGAACGGGCATGCAATGGAATACAATTATCTTCTTGATGATCCCCCCAGGGGCGCATGCACCCGCGAGACTTATGGTATTCCGGAGGATGCATTTGTATTTGCATACTTTGGCCCGCTCAAATGGCTGGACCCGGTTATATTCACCACGTGGATGAAGATATTACAGTGCGTTCCCAATGCAATACTTTGGTTGAATATATGCTCGAGAAGGGGTGCTATTGACCGCCTTAAGCAAGAATGCGCTTCTTTTCAGGTAGAGGAATGTCGACTATTCTTTACTGACCTCGCTCAGAAAGATATATGCATATCTTGCAATGTGCTTGCTGATCTTATTCTAGATACGCCTGGTTATAATGCCGTCGACGCCACGATAGATGCACTTTGGGCTGGAACGCCAGTGGTTACCTTTCTGGGCCAAACAATTGCGACGCGCATATCTGCAAGTTTGTGCACCGCTGCTGGTTGCCCAGAGCTTATCACAGATTCTCTCGATGATTACAAGAACCTTGCTACATCCCTAGCTGTTGATGAAGTTAAGTTGCACACGTATCGTCAGAAGCTTAAAATGTCCCGTGTTGGGCCTCACCAAGCACCACTTTTTGAGTCAATCAAGACGCTCAGGCATCTTGAAGCTGGTTATCAAGCCATATGGGGAAGAAAGCTTGATCGCAAGGCACCAACTGACATGATTATCCTTGATAAAGCATCACTAGGAAAGAATGAGCAAGCTGCAATTATCATGTAGCTAACTCTAGGTCCCGCAGCACAATGCAACCAGTTCCAAGACAAACTGCCAAAGAGGAGACAAGTGCGCACGGTGATCTCAGATAATTTTTCTACTTACATTCAATGTGCCTTGTAACAATCAAGCAAATCTCCACGATATGCTCATCGGAGGGGCTATTGGGTCTAGCACAAAACCAAGCTGTTATGTTGCAGTCCGGCTCGCACCAGCGCTGCACAGGCTTGCCCGCCTGTAGGGATCCTGCTGGTACGCTACAGAATGCAGGACCGTCCGCCAGCTCAAGACCCAGGCTATGTCTAGCTATGCATTAACAAGGCAACTATTCAAGTTAGTTTTGCCAGTGATGATACATTGTTTACCTACACGGTCACGGTGTGTCTGTAATAAGAGACTGATTAATTGTTGGGATCCAGAATGATTCTTCTCTCATTTGAACTAGCTCCCAGAGCCATCGAAGTTCCAAACTGCACCTGGAATGATTCTGCGGCTATGCCAATGAATGGCTCGCGGCAGTAGAAGACCCACGGCCGAAACCAGGGAATCGTGACGTTCATATCCGATGGGAAACAAGCACGGTCCTGATAAACGATCTCATCTTATATGCTTGCGAATTCTATACTGAGCGAGTATCGCGTGGGCGCTGTTCTCGCACCACTTCGCTTGGGAAGAATACGTTTTAGACTGGATTTCGAGCTAGCTTTATTGTTCGCTCCCGGAGAACGCCCCGGACCAGTGAGTGCTCTTGATTATCATTAGCCCGTGTACGTTTTCGAGGAAATGCTATAGACGAATAAGCGAATGCTGAATGTCCGACGACATGCTCTGAATCGCCCGACTCATTGGGTCCATTGTCATGCCCAGGCTGGTCGCCGATATCGGAATCGGCCGTTTTGGGAGGGCTATCGCCGCCATAAATATTATTCCATTATTCCTAGTACATCAAATTGGATGTTAGTTAGAGCCTAGCCAATACCATGTGCCACCAGCCGAGGACTGCAGTGCGGCCGGGAGCCTGACTCAGTCGGATTGACCTAGAGGATTGACTCCTCAGGCTACCGTATCATGATAACGACGCCGTAGATGATTATGGCATCATGATATAGTGGGGCTCGCACTGGCACGCAATAGTTTTTGCTCGGCGAATGGTGGCGCGTCGAGGCCATAGCTGAGTCGTAGCGGCTACCGCAGGTCGGGCGGGGTGATTTCGGGGTGCCGTGGTGCTTCTCCGGTATATAAAATGACACCTGGCATAGCGAGGCTAGATGTAGACTCTGTGCGTATGATATGCTCCGGGCAAGTAATCGTGGATCTCGCGGCGGCAACCAAAGAGTTGGTTGAGAACGCTTTGGATGCGGGTGCAACATCAATCGACGTGCGATTGGTTGAGTATGGGACCTCCGCGATAGAATGTTCTGACAATGGATGTGGGATTCCCCCGAGTGACTTCGAAATTATGGCTCAACGCTATTCAACTTCGAAGTTGCGAGATTTTGAGACGCTGCGTAATGTAGATAGCCTTGGATTCCGGGGAGAGGCCCTCGCTTCTCTATGCGAATTGGCGAGTAGTCTTGCTGTGGTCACACGTTGCGAAGTGGAGAAGGTTGGTACACGACTGGTCTTTAATCGAAACGGTGCCCTGACAGCGAGGATGCCAACTGCAAGGAAAGTTGGCACGACAGTTACCGTCAAGGAATTATTCGCAGCATTGCCTGTCCGTCGTGCTGATCTTCAACGTAACTTAAAACGACAGTACACAAAGACGTTGCGATTGCTTCATGGATATGCGTTGATTGCGACACACTGTCGGCTGCGCGTCATGTTGCAAGCAGGCAGCAAGCGGAGCAGTGCAATTACAGTTCAAAGTGGTCGTTCAATCAAAGAGGGGTTGTCGTCTCTCTTCGGCACAAATTTTCCTCAGACACTAGAGCCAATAAGCGTGTCTTTGAATGAGCTAGATATGCTGAATGAAAAAGATGAACACTCTTCACCACACGCGGCGATCCGTAGGGTAGCAGTTGGGCTTGTGTCACGTGTAGGTGAGGGCATTGGACGGTCAGAGAGTGACCGGCAATTTATATTTATCAACAGGCGTCCTATCAATGCACATAAAATCATTCGTGCCATCAATGATGTTTGGCGTACCTTTGAAAAGAAGCAGAAGCCAGCATTTGTCTTAAATCTTCAGTTACCAAGAGCAGAAGTAGATGTGAACATACAACCGGACAAACGGGAAGCCGTCTTTGCTTGCGAGGCTTCTGTGATATGTTGTCTAAAGACTGCCCTTCTTAACTTTTGGGAGCAAACACAGGGTCATGTTGGTATAAAGCATTCTCTGATTCTACCGTACCGGCCTCGCTATTCGCACTCTATCGCACCTAGTAAGACTTGCAACGTTTCCCGGATGAATTCTCAAGGGTCTGAAGCTAATAATGCCGAGGCATCACAGAAATGTCACATGGCCATCGGCGAGAAGCATTTACTCCCCACGTCAAGAGCAGCTAAGGAAGATATCGAAATGCAGCTTGACGACGGTTTGGTGAGCAAAACAAAAACTCCAAAAGTACGCAGACCTTTGTCCAAGGCCATTTCGACAACTGCGGATCCGCGAGGGGACAACAACGGGATTAAGAGTTCACTTCAAGTTCCTTTATCTGCCAAGAGCGCAGATTCTCAATCTGAATCAAACCCTCTTAGCAGTCACAGTCAGAGGGACCGAAGGACACACCGATGCTTTCGGTTTGCTCCAGGATTGAGTCAGTTTGTGCAGTCTGTTCAGCTGCTGCGCAGATCTGCAAGGATAGTGGTGCAAATGGACGTTGGGGCCTCAAAATATAGTTCTGGTGCTGAAGAAAATGAAGGCACTGTGGAAGAAAAGCTGGGAGCAGTGATGAGCAAAAGCGACTTCACTCAGATGGAAGTATTGGGCCAGTTCAATCTTGGCTTTCTAATATGTAAATTCGCGAGGCACCTCTTCATTGTAGATCAACATGCTGCAGACGAAAAGTTCCGATATGAGCATAACTGGAGGAACACCAAAATACGGACTCAGCCTCTGCTGGCACCACTCATACTTAATCTGAGCGCAGCGGATGAGCTTTTCCTTATTGAAAAGCGCGAGGTCTTTGAAAGAAATGCTTTTGTGCTTACCGTTGACGAGAATGCACAGGCTGGCAGTCGCGTGAAAGTCTCAGGCGTGCCGAGTGCCAAAGGCATCACATTTGGCACAAAGGACATCCGTGAGTTCATCTCTTTGCTTGCTGAACTCAAAGATGTAGCAAGAGATGAAGACTTGCCCCGGTTTCCAAAGCTCCATTCCCTTTTTGCGTCGAAGGCATGCCGCTCTGCTGTGATGATTGGCACTGCGCTCGCGCTCCCTGGGATGAAAAAACTCTTGGATCAACTTGCGACTCTAGACGGGCCCTGGAGCTGCCCTCATGGTCGACCTACTATACGGCATCTTTCCCTCATTCACAGCCTATCATACGATTCGTGACACACACATAGACTAAATATGGGGTGTGGATAAGGGCTTGCTATCTGCTGCTGGTCTAACGCCAATCTATTGTACTGATCATGTCTGTAACGGGCACTTCATGGGATATTTGAAGGACGTATAGGATCCTCCCGAAGCCATGTCTGGTGGAGTTATGTAGATTGTTGTTGCGATCTGACGACCCGAGGAAGAAACCTTTCTATCTATCCTTATCTATTTGCAGTTACTTGTAGTACCTCACAAGCCACGTTACTTTATTTCATGGAGAGAATGAATGAATATCATACACGCTGTGCCAACACCACTAGGGTGCTAGCCGATTGGTCTACTTTCCGATTGGTCTACTTTACAACCTTGTTTTTGAGTTTCAAGTTGGTTCGACAAAGAATCGACCGTCAGATGTTCGAATGACGCGCCGCGCAAATGGAACAGACTTGAAGCTGGCGACGCCGACCACGGCTCTTCACGGGGAGTTGGAGGCTCGCTGGAAAGAACCGGGCTTTGACTGTAAAAAAACCGGGCCTTTCTCTTTCTTTCTTCTGTCTTTCTTTATTCCAACTTGAAGTAAAGTACAGTACTAGAATTACACTGGCCCGCCTTTTAACAGGCAAAGCCCCGAGCGTCTCCTCAGAGGAGTGTCGCCAAATTTACCAAACTGCCAGATTGGTTTGCCCTAGCGGTCTAGCGACGGAAAGACCCCCACGGCGACGCCGCTTGACGCTTTCCCCGGGGCAAACTCATTGCGACGCGTCAGGCCGAGGCAAAGTTGTCCCGGATCTGTCCCAGTGAGAGAGAAAACCCGCACGATAATTCCACTCCTCAATTTACGAGTCTGCGACCGGCAGCAAGCTTACGTACACGCTCACAACCCCGACACCCCTCCCTAGGCTCGGCTTGCCCCCCAAAACCCGAATTGACTATTTCCAATTTACGAGCAAATGACAGAGCCTCATGCTGCAGGGCCGGAAGCTGG
>JACLAA010008106.1_pt1 | contig 45493 bp, 36 predicted proteins | sample 8027891 | NCBI WGS metagenome assembly JACLAA01 (sample SAMN15724900, study PRJNA655200) | protist metagenome | isolation source: fluorescence activated cell sorting (FACS) single amplified genomes of... | place: Spain: Blaines Bay Microbial Observatory, Mediterranean Sea | collected 2016-01-19 | reverse complement strand
GGATCGAGCATCCACGCGTGCAACATATGCGGCATCGAAGGCCACCAAGCCATGAACTGCGTGAACGGCAACGTCGATTGGTCCAGAAAATGGCCGAAAGAAATGTTTCAATTCGAACAGTTTGAGTACGCGAAGAGAAGAGAAGAACCGGATTACAACCAGATCGCGAGAGAGGCAAAAGCGTACGCAGCGAAGATGCGAAAGAAAATCGATAAAAGAGAGAAGAGAAATCGAGGCGAGGACGTGAGCGAGAGCGAAGAGGAGGAAGTAGAGGCGAAAAAGTTGGACGAGAAAATGCGAGCGAAACAAACGAAAGAAGAAGAAGAAGAAGGGAAGAACAAAAATACGACTAAAAAGAAAGACGGGTGGTTGGTGTATTACGATAACTTAGGACGCCCGTATTATCATAACGCAAAGTTAGGGAAGACCCAATGGACGCCACCAGATACGAACGTTTAATAATAAGAGTAATAATAGTAATAGAGCGAGAGAGAGAGAGAGAGTAGTTCCTGAGAAAAAGAGTTTTAGTGAAAGAGTTTAAAGTGTAAACCCCGAAATCGAGGAGGAAAAAGAAAAGTCAGTTTTCAGCCTTGATGTGGTTTTTCGAAGTCTTTTGTTCGTTCTAAATAATAGCGGTAAAAAAATATTTCTTCTAAACCATGCGTAAAAAGAGCGCGTATTCGCTCTCATCCGAGATGTACGACTTCATTTCCTCCTTCGTGACCCACGCGAAATCGTCCACGCTGGACGATAACGCGACTTCTCCATCTAAATAGGTCGCCCGATGATAAAAGTTTGTGCCGTCTTCAAGCGCATAGTGCGCCATGGGACAGTTCCCAACCATCTGGTATTCTAAACCTCCTCCCTCGCTATACTCGCTAAAGTCTTCCTCTTCCTCGTCACCACTACTACTATCACTACTATCACTTGATTTCTTTTTACCGACGAATCCTTTAAACATTTTCGCATTCTTGAACGCCTTTTCAACCGCATTCTCCGCGGTCGAGCGCATCGTCCAATCGTCTTTTCTCTCAGCTCGCGGGAACCCCCACGTCTCTTTTCCTTTCTCCTTGACGACTAGGAACAAAAACTCGCGCAATTTTCTATTCGTGGTTTTCACGTTGTCTTCCTCGTTCGTCTCAACGCTCGCCGGTTGAAACTGCTCTAGCGTTCCCGCTTCGCCTTCTTCGCCTTCCGTACTCTCCACGGGCACTTTCGCCGCGATCAGTTCGTCCGGCATAATTTTCTGAAACTGTTCGTTGTACTCTCTGGACCAGTCTTCGTACTCTTTTTCCCACTCTTCTGGTAAGGATTCAACCACTGGGAGTCGTTCGACGATCACATTCGCGAAGAACGGTTCTCGAGCTAGCTCTTCTCCTTTCTTTGGTTTTCGTATTTTATACGTGGTCGTCTCACTAAACGGCGGAGGCAGTTTCTTGTTCTTCGCGGCTGAAAGGCTTCTTCGTTTCGTCCACGTTCTCTTCGTTTTCGTCGAATAATAACAACACCGTCCGCGAGAGAAGGTGTCTCGTTCTCTTTTATTATCGGGGCTAAAAGAAGTCGCGACCGACGAAGAAGAAGGCGTAAAAAGCCAAGAGCTGATTCTTCTTTTGTGTTGATGTTGTTGTTCCATCATCGACTTCATCGTCGTCCTCGTCGGCGACGACGACGACGACGAGGAGGAGGCAATGGAAGAAGATTTAGGAATGGACGTCGCGTTCGCGGGAAACCGCGAGAACGCTTCAGAGAGCGCGTCAAGAGAAGCTCGATTCGCGCCGCGACGGAACATTTTCAATCTTCCCTGCTTTGGTACTAATAATATAAATAGGGTGGTGGTTGCTTGAGGAATGTGAGGGAAGTGTTTCTGTGTGTCTTGATGTTATAGGAAAAAATTCTAATTCTAAACTCCTAATAAACTTGTGCTTTAAGATGCGGTTTAATAAATCATTTCTGATTGCAACAGTTCTACATTGCTAAGCTCTTTCTACGCTACTTAAAACTAATTTTCTATTCTATTATTTAGCGCCACCAGCCGCGGTAGCTTCGGATTGCTGTCGAGCCTTCAAGAAAGCGTCGTAACTGGCCTTTCGGATTTCCTTCTCCTCGTCGTAATACGCAAACGCAGCGTCCATCGATCTTAAAATTGAACGAACTCTTCGAGAAGCCTCGTTGCGCTTTTCTCCCGATAACACTGATTTTAAATTCGAAATTGCATCGTAAAGTTCGCCCAACGCATCGTTGAGTTTGCTCGCAGACTCCCACGCGGTGGCGGTAACGAACGGCGCTTTTCTCCAAAAGTGAATCAAATATTCTTCGACTTTCGCGGCAATTTTCTTCAACGCGAGCGCTTCGCTCTCCGAAAGTAAGCGCTGGCGATTGTCGCCGTCTTCAGTCTTCTCTAAGGAAGAGAATGAATCGAAAGAAGAAATGTGCGAGGTTGTTTCGCTCTCGTGGCGCCAGAGCGACTGCGTGATAGACTCCAATGTTTTCAAAGCGGCCAATCCATCCAGTTCTTCATCTTTCACTTCGTTTTCATCTTTAACGAAAGAACGCGCTAACTCAATAGCTTGTGCAAATGATTTTACTTCTATTTCTGCTTCGTCTCGTTTCCTTTTCGTTTTATCCTGCTTTGACTTTGTCGTTGATTTCTTTGCAACTGTCGTTTCTGTAGATTTTTTCTTGCGGAAATACGCCGAAGCATCAGCCACTGCGAGTTCCATTTTTTTCGGTTCTTCCTCCTCTCGATTCAAATCTTCCAATCGAAGCTCTTCTGCGTCGTCATCGCTGACGTTAGCATCTCCATCTCTATCCGCATCACCATCTTTGAGTCGTTTACTCGCCATCGAAATCTTTTTCAATCGGTCTTCCAACGCGTCTTTGTCTTCCTTTTCTGCAATCATCGCTGCGGTTGTCGCATTCGTTGCGACTGAATCGTCGCCTTTCGGTCTCCCTCGAAGTACAACTTCACCGTGTCTGTTTAAGTCTCTCGCGATGTCCATCTTCGAGAGCGAGTCATCGTCGCCGACAAAAGTAGTCGCTTGACCTCCAGCCGCGCCTTTCCCAACTTTTTTCTTGACTTGTTCCTTCGTTCCTTGGTAACGATCGAAAACGCCGTACGCGGATTGCCCGGTGACGAGCGTATCGTCCTTATCCGCCTGTAAGTTTACAAACTCACTCACGGACTCGACTTGTTTCCTTTTCCCCGCCTCGTCTTCTAAACGTCTGGAGAACAAAATCAAATCGTTCTTTTCGGCTTCGGATTGCGCCTCGCCACCGTCTCGCATCTTCTTCATGTACTCTGACTTTAAAAACCGGTGCCAAAACTCCCTCTCTGTCAACTCCTTACGTTTCACGCAGTTATCTATGAATGCTTTTCTAACTCCCGGACGTTCGGCAAAGATTCGGTGCATTTTTTCCGACGTTAACGTGGCTCGTATTTTATCTCTCTCTACCGAAGCGCCGTCCCTCGCGCCGATATCGTCCGCATCCATCTCGCTCTTTAATCCCGTCTTTTGCGTTAATCCTAAGTGCGAAGCGATCGAGGATAGCTTTTTTCGTCGCGCATCCCAGAATTCCGCCTCCGATATTATGCCTTGGCCAACCGTCGCGTCGAAAAGTTCTTTCAAATCTGGGTTCGTCTCCAACAGTTGTCTTCTCGCCTCTTGTTCCACTCTCGACGGCATCGACGCTTTCTCCACGTCTATTTTCGTCCTTTGCTCTTTAATCGCCTTTGAGATGTCATCTCTGTCCTTTTCGGTCTCAAATCGAAGGACAATCGCTCCTCCTCCTCCTCCTCCTCCTCCTCCTCCTCCCGAACTGTCGTGACTCACTCTCAGAGCGAAATAGTCCGCTCCTTTCTTCGCTTTTGATTTTTGTTGGTTCGTCACGGATTCTATGGAAATAATTTTCGCGCCTTTAAACGAAGAGCTATCGTCATCGCTGCTCTTCTCAGCGGCGTTGAAAACGACGTCTCGTTCGGTCACCGAAGCTTCCCCTTTAGCCCGAACCCCTTTAGCTATTTCCAACTCGCACTTTATTGGTTTCAACACCACCAACATTCTTAAAATTTCTTTCCTCTTTTCTTCTGTTGATGTGAAGTGAAGTTGTTTTTGTCTGCATGCCCTTTTTTTTGCAAGAAGAGAAAAAATGAATAAAATTCTCCTCAATGTACTCACAACTCACATCTCGAAAGACTTTACTTACGAAGATGAAGAAAAAGAGAGAATTCGTCGTCGTCCTTCTGTTTTTGGTCTTCGTCTACTTCTTTCTCGCCTCCTTTTTTAACTCCTCCTCTGTTTCCTCATCCTCCTTTAAAAGGAGTAAAAGTGGTAACGGTGGTGGTCTTGATGGTTTTATTCAACAAGAGAAGAAAACCGATACTAATGGTGACGGATTATTTTTCTCATCAAAGAACAACAACAAAGACAACAAAGACAACAAAGACAACGAAGAAAACTTGCGCGCTCTGGAGGAAATCTTTTTAGAAGAAGAGAGTCAATCCTCGGTTTCGGCGGACCCGTTAGATTTACAGTTTCTGGGATTGCAGTCCTCGTTGGGAGGCGCGAGCTCGTCGTGTAAGTTTCAGTTTGAGATTGCGTCGTGGAGAGAAACGAGACTGTTTTTCGCGTTGCACCCGGAGTGCAGACATTTAGATAAATGCGAATCAGAGTTACCTTCGCAGACGACGCTGAGTAAACAAGTGTTCGATAGTGGTGGAAGTGGTGGAACTTCAGTGGATTCGAGAGACGAGAAGAACGAGATGATTATTAAACACAGCACGTACGTGAAACGGTTCGACGAAGATTTAAGATACGCGCACATGGCGACGATTGCAAAGATGAAAGACGAGCGGATGATTTTACTTTATCAGGCAGCACCGGCGGCAAAGAAAGATGTTGGTGGTAGCGATGGAGGAGGAGGAGACAATGGTAACGGTGGTGGTGATGGTGGAGATGCCACGTATTACGAGTATAAGTTAGCAACGGAGGGATTACAAGACCAGCACATCGAGTACACGCAATCGAAGGATTTAGAGGGAAAACGATGGACGCCGCCGGTGAAGTTGCCGATATATAACGACGCTGCGGTTTGGAGTCCAGTCGTACACATAGATAACAATCAAGTGTACGTATTTTACTCTGAATCTACTGGATGCAAGAAAGCGATTCCGTGTAAACCTCCACAGTGCCCAAAAGGTGAAGTTTGCGAAGTCGACTCGCACGCGGAGATGTGCCATCACACGCCGAAGTCGTTGTGGGTACCGGGAGGAGATATTAAATACATAAAATCCATCGGAGACCCAGCTGAGAACAAATGGACGAAAGCGGTGACGATTTTGTCTCAAGATGAAGGAGGAGGGATACCGAAAGTTATCGCGAACTCGCTGATTGTTATGAAGAAGACTGGACACTGGGTACTTCCGTATTGGAGAGAACAACAAAACGCCATCGAAGACGGAACGTGTACTCGCAAACCAGAATTCAAAGGTTCCAGCGGACCAGATTGTCGATGGAATAAACGATCGAGATGCATGACTGGAGCGCAACCATTTTCAGGTGTTTTGGTTTCCGAAAATCGTGGGAAAACGTGGCAACCGAGAGGTCAAATCACGCAATCGAACACGAGCTTGATTGAAGGTTCGATTGCCGAGTTGAACGACGGAAGGATCATCCAAGTCTTTCGAACTCGCGTGGGATGTTTGTATAAATCGTACTCTAAAGACGAAGGAAAATCATGGACAGAACCCGAACCAATGCCAGTTCCGAACCCGAATTCGAAGGTGTTCTTAATGCGGTTAGAGCCAAACGGGGAGTTATTGCTTGCGTTCAACAACATGAAAAATCAATATCGGTCGCGAAGAGGCGCCACGAAGTGCCGAGCGTGTAGAACGCATTTACACGTGGCAATATCTAGAGATGGAGATGGAAACGAGTGGGAAACGATTGCGAGGTTGGAAGATGAGATTGGCTACGAAGCGCCACGAATTCATTACCCTTACATGGCGCAGAAAGACGCCTCGAGCGTTTTAGTGGCGTACACTCGCTTTTACTTGGGGAAAAGGAAAGGCTTGACGAGTCTCGATCAAGGCGTCAAAGTCGCAGAAATAGATTTAAAATCGATAGTTTAGTTCAAGATAAAATAGCGTTAGAGAGTTAGATAGAAGTTAGCATTACATGTAGTAGATGTAGTAGTAGAAGTAGTAGAAGTGGTAGGAATCGCTCGATTACTTTTTCAACAACTGCTTCTCGACTTTGCGCGCAAACTCGTCGAACCGTTCCAAGTCTTTTCCTATGATAGAGCCGACGAGCGGGCTGACGAGTTCTCCGACTGGTTTCAATACCGCAGGGACCTCGTATTCGATCATCATTTCTATCTTCGTGCTATTGTTTCCTACGTCTTTGAACGTGACGGATCCTCTATTTCTTAAACCGTCCTCGGACTTCCAGGCTATTCGCTCGTATTCTACCGGTTCCAAGTCTTTCGCCGTCCAAGAAAATTGAAGTTTTTGACCAAACTGTTCGGTCTCTAAAATCCACTTGGTTTTCGTCTTGTCTATGTCGTCGTATTCCACTTTTGCTATCCAAGGCATCCAATTCGGAATCCTGGTTCGATCTTGCCACAATTGCCAGCAGATCTTGAGTGGAACTCGCGTTTCAACCGAAGCGACATTTTTGACGTAGTTGTCGGAGGCGTAGGAGACGCGTTTGTTGTTTAAACGATAATTTCTTTGTTGATGTTGTTGTCGTCGTCTCGCTCGAGAATCTCGAGAAAGAAATCCATTCGTATGAAAATGTCTCGACGACAAAGAAGAAGACGCCGACGAGGAGGAAGAAGAAGAAGAAGAGGGTAAGGATAGAGACGTCAATCGCGCAGTTGGCGCGTTGGGGAGAAGACGAGCGTTCATTCTCGCTCAGAATATGTATGGCTTTTTTTCTTCTTGTGACGTATAAGTTTGTGACCTGACAAAAATTAAAAAATTAAAAAATATATTCTTTCACTTTTCCCCATCATATTGATATGTTTTTCATACTTTTCATACACATTCATACACATTCATATTAATTATTTATATTTACGAAATTATGTTTGGGAAATACCGAGTCATACGCGAGAATAATTATAATTTACGGAATAATAGCAAAATAAATAATAAAAGTTTTAGAATTTTTCATTCATTTTGATCATGAATGTATAATTCATCCCCAAATTGAACATAAATTATAATATTAAAGTGAATAAGGATATAAAGATAAAAACCAGTAGCCTATTACTGATATTTAGTAGATTTCGGGAATGTGATTTTTAATTTATTTAGTTATTTATTGAATTATTTACATCTTACTTCTAATGTGTACAATTTCAAAATGGAAACAATAACTAAATAAAATTCGGGGAACTTCACAAATACTTTGAGCACGTACTTCATTTGTTTAGAAGGAAATTTTTGCGCGTTTTGTGTACTTTGATTTTGGCTGCTAATTAACTTACATTAAATCATTTTCGAGAACTGTTGTTCCCGCGAATACTATTGCTATTATGTTTGCTACTACTTCGTTGAGAAGACGGTGGTTGTTTAGGATTCGGTATCGGTCTCTTCTTTCCAAAGCATCCTCCGAAACATCCTCCAGGCTTTTCGTCCCTCAATTCTCCCGCTTCTGCGAGTTTCGATTCCTGGATTCTTTGCTCCGCGCTCGCCTCGGTTTCGTTCCATCTCAACACGCCTGCTTTGGTCGATAGAGTTTCCAAGACGTATGTGATGTGATAACTGGCGAAACTCTTGTTGCTTCCAGCATCCGCGTCGTTCTTGCCCTCTTTATTGTGATTGAGATTGGAACTGCTCGGAGAGAACAAACCGCTCAGGAAGCCCATGCCTCCGTTGGATGAACTCGCCGATTCATCTAGATTATTAGTATCATCTTTACCGTTGTCCTTCTTTTTCGTCATCGGAGACGGAGTTCGTAAGTCGTCGTTGCTTTTTTTGCCGTCACCGTTTCCATTTTTTACTGGTGTTGACATTCCGTTATTCGTGCTAATGTTGCTATTTCTCTCTTTTCTCTCCTTGGCTTCGTTCTTGAGTTCCGTTTCAAACTTTTTAAGCTGGTCGTTCACGTTTCTCTCGTACTGCTTCAAGCTCTTCGAGACACCTTTGATTCCTTTCGCTATTTCAGTTGGAATCTTTGTACCTACGATCACCGCTTGCGCTCCGGGATAATCGAGCATATCATCTAATAAAATCGTCAGTTTATCGGCTTCGGCCGTGAGTTTTTTCACCTCAACCGAAGCTTCGTCACCCATGTACTTTAACCCTTTCGATACGTTTTCTAACGAGCTCACCAGATTTACCAAGTCATCTAAAATGGTTTCCACGGAGACCTCTTTTCCGTTACTACTCGAAGTCTCTCCTGAAGAAGCACCGATGATGCCGTCTTTGCGGTGTGGACTCGCGATCATGTTCCGCGACGACCTTTTCTGTTGCAACATGCCCGAAGAACCTCTCACCAAGAAATCGTCTTCTGCTGAGGGCATATATTCTTTCTGCTTATATATATATATATATCTGTGCTGGTATAGCCTTTTCGTTTAATTTAGGTGGAGACGTTCGACAAAAGTATCCGTACTCGCTCGCCTCGCGTTCTCTCTCTTCTTCTTCAACAGGAAAAACGAGGTCTTCTTCTCGAATTTTCTCTTGTTCTCTCGTTCTCTTTCTTCTCGGGGATTCCTCGGTGAAACAGGAACACGAACGGGTCTTACTTAAACGACGAAGTAAGAAAGAAGGTTCCTCCTAAACCAGTGATTCAAATCGAATCGTTCGTTGACTCTCTTCCTTGCTTTCCTTCTTCTTCCCGTAAAAAATGTGTTTCAGCCGCAAACGAAAAATCAACTGCGGGTAAAAGTATCTTAACTCTCTTATTATTATATTGTTATTATTAGTATTAATATTTTATTATCAGAGCGGAGAAGCAGGAAGAGACAGGACAGAAAGAAGCACCACAGACGACGACGACAAGCCAGAGAGTCTTCTTTGTCTTCTTTTGGTGCGTGCTGCTTGAAGGTGATGATGACAAATAGTTTTGTGACGTGTGATGATGAGTTTTGCCCGAACGCCCGAACAAAAAAAAACAAACAAAAGGGAGGAGGAGAAAATCCAGAGAAGCAAGAATGAGGCTGCTTGTGCACCGACTTTTTGAAAGAGAAAAGATTTCATGATTCAGGCGTCAGAATAGACAAAAAATCTCGACCGGGGACGAAGAACCTCATTCCTCATCACGCGTTTATCACCGTAATAAAAATACTCACTACTTACACAATGAACGCTATGCTCACATCATCGTCTACTTCATCATCGTCCGCGATGAACGCCGTTGCCGCCGCGCGACGACCGTCCTCTTCTTCTTCTTCTTCTTCTCCGTCTTCGTCGACGAGGACGAGAGGATATCAAAAATTCACCATCACGAACAGATATGGAAGAAGAGAAAAAGAACACCACCCAGCGTCGTCAAAAGAAGTAGCCAAGAATACGAAGAATAGCAGTATTACGAACAATACCAACACCAACAGTAATAAAGTGTTGTTTGCGTCTGGATTGGGAGCCTCGCTCGTTGGTTTGCTCACGCCTTCAGCCGCGATGGCGATATCGATAACCGATCCTGTTTTCGGAGATATCGAGGTGTGGCAGTTTCTTATTTTAACCGCCGGTTACTGGATCGCCATCGAAGCGTATTTGGACAACAAATACGACGACGATAAGAAGACGGTCATGCCAACGCTTAAGAAGAAGGACGAGGACGACGACGAATAAATGGTTCATCGTACACTTATCATCTAAAATTACTTTTATTGTTTTATTATATAACTGAACGAAACACACGAAGAAGTTGTTGTTTTCTACATATATAAACGCTTCAAAGCAGCACGCGTAACTTTACACAAATAATGCTCTCTTGCTCTTCGCATCGTTGTTCTCGTTATCGTTTACTTGCGAGCGAACGGATTCTTATCCCCTCCAGCCGACGTGCGCGCTTTCTTCTTCAAAGTAGACGGCGTTGACTTTGATGAGTCTCTCTTCTTCCCAGAGGATCCCACTGCGACGTTTTCTTTTTGCACTTTTTGTTGTTTCGCAACAGACGAAGGTTTTGGAGCTGGAGTTTTGGCTGCCGCCTCGAAATCGTCCTTAACTTTCTCCCCATCGTCTTTTTCATCTTCCTCGTCCGAGGAATCCTCGTCGTCCTCATCGTCTGAGGAATCTTCCTCGTCGTCTTCGTCCTCCGCGAGCATGAGAATTCGTTCGGCCAAGTTGGATTTCTTCATGGCTTTGGCAAACTTTGCTGCGGCATCTACCATTGCCGGACGCTCAAACGTGACGGCAATATCTCCAGCTCGTGCCAATCTATCAGCCTTCACGGCTTCTACCAGGCATTTCATCATCGCCTTGTCAAAAGTTGCCTTGGCTTCCGCGAGCTCTCTGTCTCGCGCTCGCTTGGCATTCGCGTTGCTGAGCTTCTCTGAAGCAGCGGCGTTGCACACATTGAGTGCCAACTTTGCAGTCAACCCCTTCTCCTCGATGTCAAAACTCGATCCTTCCAACTGTAATGCCGGAACAGAGAGTGGTAAAATGCTCAAAACTGGTTTCGGATTCACCGAGGGACCGTATTCCGCAGATTTACAGACGACAGTTTTACACTCTTTATTCGATAAACTCACGATCCAATGCTTCTCTAAATCAGAATCTCTGGCTTTTTTCGAATCGAAGCAAGGGACCCAAGATCCACTGAACGTTTGTTTGGAGTAAATTCTGCAGATGCCAGTAGAGTCGCAGATCGCGAGCGCGCTTTCGCTCGAATTTTCGACAAAGCCCATCCACGTTAAGCGAACGATATTCTCTTGGGATTTATCGGCCTCTTCCGAGTCCGGACAAGAAAGAGGTACGTTTCCTGCGTACTTTTCTATTCGCTTCTCGACATCATAAACTTTGAACTTCAACTTGCACTCGGAAAAATGCTCTCGGTAACACACCGCTAAGGAATCGTTAGCAGCTGCGAGCGTAACAATCGGACCTTCAAAGTTGAGAACTTCCTTCTGTGCGCCGTAGGAGGTAAAGATTCGAAGCATATTCTGTGAAGTAGCGACCGCGACGAAATCATCGCCACACGCAATACTCGTCGGTCTTTCATCTTCCGGCATTTCCAAGGTCCATTCTGAGTCTTTTGTCCATGACTCGTACGGTTTGAAGAAAATTTGCGATTTCGCAGCTAATAAAACACCGGTTTCCCCACACACGCCGAGATCGTATCCTACGTCGTCGGTAATTGTAGGCATGCGCCCACCTCTGGAAGTATCGTGAAAAGACATCTCGACATTTTTCAAACCAGAATTTGTATCTTCGGTTGCTACGACGCTTCCAAGAGTGTTGTAACAAAGAAATCTGCGCTTTTGAACACCAACGGTATCCGGATTCACTTTAGTCGAGTTTACTTGGAAAGAGCCTTGCGGTTTCGGTCCTTTCGCAACGATAACCGGCGCAGAGACGTACGCCGTAGCGCTAGGCCGCCCAAGTTCTCTTTTGCGGTTTTCTTTCTCGTCTTCTTCATCTTCTTCCACAAATCCATCATCGTCTTCCATGTCATCATCGTCGTCCAACTCGCCGTCGAGCATCGCATCTTTCGCAGCAAACTTGGAATCTTCTTCATTAGAAAAGAATCTCAACTCGTCCGCGCTCGTGACTTGGAAAAATGGGTTCGTCTTTGAACCGCCCTCGGCGACAAGTTCGCTGGATGATAGAACGTTTTCCCACTTCGCCCATTCCCCATCTGCGTTTGTCATCACGACAGCATTTTCACCTTCGATCCAGTCCATGGAACACACGTTCGTATCGCTAACATTAAGCACGACGATTGGCTTGTTCTTTTTCACGTTCCAAACGATGCACTTTTTGTCCTTTGAGGCGGCGAAGCAAAACTTCCCGTTTGGTGAAAAGCTCACCACCGAAAAGTTTTCCTTGTTGCCGTGTTCCAAATCCGAGCACTGCAGATTCTTCCTCTCGTCTATCTCTTTGAACGTTTCCAAATTGAAAAACTCTACGTTGTTCTCGCGCCCCGGGACTGCGACAGCTTTCCCATCAAATCTTACCGAAACCGTATTCATGCTCTCCGCGGCGTCGATATCTGTCACCGGACACACCGTCGCTCGCAACTTCACGTCCCCAGGCTCGTCGTAATCGTTTTTATCCGTCTTATCCGAGTTATCTGGTTGTAACGTCCACACGGTCATCACCCCATCCACGTCTGAGGCGACTAAAATCGATTTATTCTCGCCGTTGAATTGCAAACTTTTAATCCCTTTGGAAGGTATTTTTAACGAAAATTTGATTTCACTCGTTTCCACGTCGATGACTTTAATCATGGTGTCCTCTCCCCCGCAGGCGATCCATTTACCGTCCGAGGAAAATGCGACGCACTTTGCCGGCAGAGCAAATCTCGTGATGTTCTTCTTAAACTGCCACTTCTTCTTTTCCCCTTCTTCTCCTCCTTCTTCTTTCGTGAAGAGTTTCACCGAGTGATCGTCCGACGCGATGGCGATATATTTGTCCTGGAACGTCGCCACCGCGTTGATGGGTTTCTGTTCTTCTTCTTCTTCTTCGTCCGTCGCTTTCTTTTCTTTAGAAGAAGAAGAAGAGAGCTGCGCGATAGTTTCCTTGGTACTCAAGTCGCGAACGACCACGTACCCATCGTTCCCGCACGTCGCCACGTGCACAGAAGAAGAAGAAGAAGTGTTCGTATCATTTTTGAAATTTGAAGGAGAGAGAACGACTTTCGCGACGGTGATGCCTGCGGAGTGTCCGAACTCAAACGTGGGCGCGTTGGCGGCATCAACGACGCGAACAACATCAGATGATGATTTTGGTGAAGAAGACATGATGATTGAATACTCGCTTTTGTTCTCTCTCTTTCTCTTTCGCGAGCAGCAAAGAAGAAGAAGAGAACTTCTTTGTTTTCTTTGTGGAGAAGTCGATGGATGAGTTTTTGAACTGCTTTTGTTTCAAATTTTTTGAGCACCGAACAACCGAAGAGGAGGAGGAGGGAAAGTGTGAGTTTTGTTTGCCTTTTTAGGTTTTGACCTCTTCTTTTGGTTCTTGTTCTTTTTCTGACTTCTTCTTCTTCACTTATTTCCCCCTCTTCATAGAAGAAAAGAATGAGCGCGTTTTCATCGTGCGCGACGACGACCAACAACGCTCGCGCGAGCGACATCTTCTTCTCTTCTTTCAACAACAACAATAGTAAGAGAAGCAGCAGAAGAACCAAAGTGGTCATAGCCGCGTCATCATCAACAACAAAAGGGGTATCGAAGAATTCATCATTTTTTTTTTATGACAACAACGGACAGCAGGGGGTACAACGACTACAACAACAAAAACCTTCTTCTTCTTCTTCCCATCAGGCTTCCAAAACGCAGACGAGAAGACGATCGTGCATCGTCGCCAACGCTTCTTCCTCTTCTTTTTCCAATAATAATAATAATAAAGAAAAGTTTGAGCGGTTGAAGGATATGCTCGATGCCGTTTCCGAGGCTTTGGACGTGTCCTCAAAGGTACAGCTCTCTTTAGACGAGGCGAACGGGAAAGTCGCTCGATTGGAGTCTAAAGTCAAAGAGAGAGATCGATTGTTATCGATCGTGAGAGGATTGGAGATTGAACTCGCGGACTCGTACACGCCTAAAGAAGTCGACGAATTAGTCAAGAACTTAAAACGAGAGAGAGAGAAAGAACTCGATCAGTTGAAGAAGGAGTTGGAGGAGACAAAGTCGTTGAGAGAAAAAGTTCAAGAGATGATGAGTTTGGAAAAAGAAAAAGAAACCGCGAAAAAAGAAGCTCTGGAAAACGGAGAGAAACTCATCAAAGCCGAAATACACTTGGAGAATTTGAAAAGAGAGAGTTCTATGCAATCCATGGAGCTGCAAGGGAAAATGGAAAGCGCAGAGAGAGAGGCGAAACAACTGAAGGCGGAGATCCGAAGACTGGAGACTCGCATGGCGGATATGGTGGACGTCGAGGAGACGGACGAAGAGATGGATCGATTGAAAGGAGAATTAGAAGATGCAAAAGTAAAAAGCGACACTGTACCAATATTGCAACAAGCCTTGAAAGAAATGACGACGGAGAGAGACGATTTACGAAAGTTATTGAGAGAAGTAGAAGCCGCGATGGCGGAGATGACCGAGAACAAGGAGTTTGTCGAGTTGATCAAGGAGAAGAACAACCTTTCAGTCAAGTCTCAAGTCGCGGACTTTCAATTGAAAACGAAAAGGAATGAACCCGCCACGCAAGATGTATCGAAGCAACCGTCGATGACCAAAGCAGAAACTGACAAATTATGGGTTGAGAACTGCATCGAACAAGAGTATTGCGAAGTCGAGGAAGAAGGTAAAAAAGAACAAGGAAAAACACTCTCCAAAGCGGAAACTGACAAATTATGGGTCGAGAACTGCGTCGAACAAGAGTATTGCGAAGTCGAGGAAGGAGGTGAAAAAGAACAACAAGGAAAAACACTCTCCAAAGCTGAAACTGACAAATTATGGGTCGAGAACTGCGTCGAACAAGAGTATTGCGAAGTCGAGGAAGGAGGTGAAAAAGAACAACAAGGAAAAACACTCTCCAAAGCGGAAACTGACAAATTATGGGTCGAGAACTGCGTCGAACAAGAGTATTGCGAAGTCGAAGAAGACAAACAAGAACAAGGAAAGAAGAAATCTTTCCAAAGAGCGCCGGCGGGAGATTTCACCATGAATAGAAAGATCGTCTCCGCGGAGAATGTTTCCAGCACAGAAGATTTCACCGCTCGAAAAGGTGCCTTTGAGCGAACTCCGGGTCAGTTTACTTTGCGTAAATTCGCGTTCGATTCTCCTTCAAAACGAAGAGTATCCGTTCCAGCCACCGCTTTTAAACGCACGGGTGAGTTTGAACTTCGAAGGTTCATCTTCACGAGCGACGAAGTTGATGTCGATGCCACGGAAACGGTCGCCGGCGGGTTCAAGAGAACTCCGGGATCGTTCACCTTGCGCAGATTTAACTTTCGCGACAGCAATGACAGCGAAGAAGAGAAGTCTTCCCCCTCGTCTACTCTCTTTAGATTTTAATATATAATGCCGGTCATTCCATATACCTGAAAGCGTTCATTCCATCGCACTCGATGAGTATCTATACCTAATTAGCTAAAAAGCTATGTCAATCAAAGTAGTTCGGTTTTCCGTTTTTCCGTTTTTCCGTTTTTCCGTTTTTCCGTTTTTCCCCCTCTTCCAAATGGACCAAATCCACGCTCTCTGCGTTATTATTATTTGTATATTATTATTACCACACATGTCGTCGGAATGGTTCAGATACGTACCTCCGAACGAGGATCCTCCTCCTCCTCCTCCTGAGCTGAAAGAATGGGCTCAGGGCACAGCGTACGGAATGCTGTTCGGAATGGCATACGGCGCGTACGTCAACTCACCCACGACTTCATCAGAACAACAACAAGCAGTTAAAAGTAGTAGCAGCAATAGTAGCAGTAGTAGTAGTAGTAGCAATAATAATATGAACAAAACGACATCTTCTTCCTCAGCAACGGCAACCCCGTTGTTGAATTCCAAGCACAGAGTTGAGCGAATGATACGAGGGATCACCATGCATGGCGTTCGAATAGGATCTTTTGCGAGTTGTTTCACCGCCGTTCGCTTGTATTCCAAAGCCACTCGAGATATCGACGATTATTTAAACTACGTCTTCGCCGGTGGCTTAACGAGTGGCTTGACTGGCTTAGCAATTCCAGGAAGTCGAGCGAAAGGTTTGCTCTACGGCGTTGTATTCGGGAGCGGCGTGTGCTTGCCCATTGGGTACATGATGGAAGAGAGCAATAAATGGCTGGTTGAAAATGGGCTCCAGAGCTCACACCAAGAGAAAAGACAAGATTATGAAAAGTTGAAACAAAGCGTAGGGAAGAAAAGGGAAGACGACGTGACGATGAAAGTCATAGAAAGAATGGAAAGAGAATTGAACGAAAGCGTAGACGGTAGAGGCGAGGAGAGATGGTGGAAGTTTTGGCGACGACGTGGTGCTTAAAAGATTGTTAGGTAACTCGTTCTTGCGTCGGCTTTACTTTGTGGGGCGTGTATGTGTATATTTTACAAAATGCTAGTCTATGTCAATTGATGCACACCCAGATGCAGTTATGCGATACAAAAATCGACTCAGAGCCGTTCGTGGACTTTTGACTACCCTCATCTCCCTCTTCCCGTCCGCTTTCCCGTCGATTGCGCCGCTCATACTTATGCGCACGTTGACGCAGTGGGCCCACTTCGTACCTAAAGCAGCAGCGACCTGACTATCTCGTGAAACCATATTAGCTTTCGCCGGGTCGTTACTGTTGTGATAATTTGAATTTATATTCGTGTTCGTGGTCACTTGATTCGTAACCACGACAGCGACATTGAGTTGTTCCGCGTGTCGTTTCAAAGCCGCAGCGATTGAGCTCAAAATATTTTGTCGTTTTACCAGGCTTTCACTGCTCGACGAGCCGGCTCCGATCCCACCCTCTGCTCGCGCGAGTCTAGCCACAGAATCAATCACGATGAGCTTCGCATCGGACTGTGTCAATGCTGGTTTCAAATTTTCAATTCTGACTTTAAGTTCTTGAAGAGACTGCGGGGTGACAACGAATACCTTCTCCGCGAGTAGCTTCTCCAATCGCATTTCCGCATCTTTATCCATTCCTCCGAAATTCGAAACGCTATTGTTATTATTTCCATCCTTATAATAGTCTTTGTCGTAGATTTCTGGAAATCGTTTCTTTGCGATTTCCGCTAATCGATTGGAGCTAAATGTCTGTTCCGTATCGACAAACACGACGGAAGCGTCTAAACCGCCAAAATTTTTCGGCGCACACGTCTGCGTGACCAAGCCTAAACACATTTGCGTTTTCCCGCTCCCCGCTGGAGCGACAAATTCTGTAATCGTGCCAACCGGTACTCCTCCCAATAGCGCTTCATCGAGCGTTTTCACGCCCGTTTTAATAAAATTTCCCCCTTTCTGTCCAGCGCTCTTTTCTTTCATCTGGAAGGCGTTAATCGGTTTTGGACACGCTCCTTTTGCAATCTGACGCAAAGCTTTGCTCGCTTTTTCGAGCGAGACGTCGATTAATTCGATCACATCTAATTCGCTCTTTTTCAAAGCTTCTTCTGCGGAGCGAACGCCTCTGGTTTCAAGCTTTGCTTTCACGTGTTTGTCGCAGTCGAGCGGCAACATTTTGTTGAAGAAACAAACACTTCTTCTTCTTCTGCTTTTGAATTTTGTAAATCCAACACTCTAGTCCAACAACAACGAAGCAAGCATCTTTTCTTCGGCACTCCCTGGTACTGCACTCGTGAGTGAGCAGTCAGAGCGGGTACGCGCGTGGCTAAAGATTAAGTAGCAGTAGTGTGTGTGTGTGTGTTTGAAGTGATGAGAGGGGAAAATCTGAAGAAGAAGAAGAAGAAGAAAAAAGAAGAAGAAGGGAAGAAGGGAATCAGTATGAACAACAACAAAAAATACTTATATACAACTCGGTTCACTTGGGATTAAAAATGCGTCGACCTGTGGTGATCGTCCGTGATTGTCGAGTACAAGTGCCCTTCGTTAGATAACATTTCCACCGCCTCTCGAACGGCGTCCATCGTGTACTTGCCGCCTAACAATTTGCACATCTCGGATATTTCAATCCCGGAATCCCCCATCGCCGGCCCGCTCGGGTTGTTATAAATCGCCAACAACTGTTCCTGCAACGACCCACCCGCATCTGGGATGTTGCCCTTGTACGTCCTCGTCGGCGCGGCGAACCCGCATGACTTCCCGTCCTTCTCCACCACCGTCTCCGCCCACGGAACCTCGTATTTCCCGGCGACCATGTCTTTCATGAACGTGTATGGACAGTCTCTCGCTCCGCCGGAGACGGCGACATAACCTCTGTGTCCCAGTTGATACGGGTTATTCTCAACCCCCCACGTCGCCCGAGCCTCTCTGACGAGATCCGGACGTATCTCCGCCGTGATAATCTCGTTCGGTCGACCCGTCGTGCCGTGCGCTAAAACCTCGCCGTCGTAGTTGACTATCATCCCCTCGCCCATGCTGTCGAACGTGCCGTCGGAGCCGCACATGCACACGTTGACTGTCGCCATCAGGTTGCAAAAAGCGTTGGAACGGTTGGTGTACCTCCACGGCCCTCTGATTGGCGCCGTGTAACCCGCGGTTCGTATCATGATCTCCGCGCCTTTGTACGCGCATTCTCTCGCACACTCGGGAAACATGCCGTCGTGGCAGATGATGAGGGCGAGGATGCACCCTTTCGGTCCGACGCACGTGGGTATCCCCACGTTACCGGGCTCCCACGGCTCAACCGGGACCCAGGGGTGGAGCTTGCGATAGTAGAGCTTGATGATGCCCTCAGCATCGATGACAACGCCGGTGTTGTACGGCATGCCCCCTGGGTTGAGCTCCATGATGGAGAAACATCCCCAGATGCTGTTGTCGACGCACGCTTTACGAAACGCTGCGATCTCGGGTCCGTCCAGCGAACACATGATTGCCGGGTTCGTGTCCATTGACAGACCGTGGAGGGAGTACTCGGGGAACACCACGAGGTCCATCGTCGGCAAGTTTCGTCGCGCTTTGGCCACCAAGTCGACGATACATTGGGTTTGCACGGCGAGGTCGGTGGGAGTGACGACGTTGGGAAGCTGCAGCTGTAGCACCCCGAAGACGACGCCGTTCGGGGACTTATTGAGGCCTCCAAGGCCACCGGTGGACATGATGTAGCAACTAAGCAAGCAACTTTCTTCGACACTCACTCGATCATACTGGGAAATTCTGAAGAAGAAGAGAGAGCAGAGTTCGTTGCTTTTGTGAGACACCTAAAGATAGAAATCTGCGCATCAATACGACAAACTATAGAGCTAAACTTAACTAACGTTATTATCGTCATACTACTAGTACTAATACTACTACTACTCATATAAGTTTGCTCATATCATTACTCCCAAGGCAACGATACTCGCTTGATCATAGATTTTACCGAACCCGCCTTTTTCGATTTTGCACGCTTACACACCGACAGGGCACCTTGCATTTCCGGACATCTCGCTTCGTACGGAGCACCAACAGCGAATGGGTCTCTGAGTTTTCTCTTTTCAGATAACGGAGCTTCGCACCCGTACGCATCTTTCTCGAATAAGCTTCTGACCTTGACTTCTCCTTCCACGAACTGTTTCTTAAACGACATCACCTCGGGCGTTCCGACGAACGCAAACCTTACGCTTGGTATTTTTAGCGCCTTGGCGTGAAGCTCTTCGAATCGCTCTCGCTTGAAGTCGTAGCCAACCACGGTCGTTTTCATCGGATACTTCCCCGTCAGTTCGTAAAACCGACACATGGAAAACATCAAATTTTCAAAACTATCTCGAGCGTACTCCTCCGTAAACGCTCTCTTCTCTACGCTCATCTCCCCAAACCAGTTATACGCTCGCGAAACTTGCCAATAGGACGATCCTTCGCTCACTTGACCGCCTAACTTTCTCGTTTTACCACCACTAAACAATAAAATTGCCTTTCCATCTCGTGCGGCTGTTTCGACGCCGACTTTAATCTGTTCGACCAAAGCGTTTGCCGTTCCCGCGTGCATCTGATACTCTTCTAGAAACCACGAATTTTCCTCTCCAGCGCGCATGTAATCGCTCCCAGAGTACACGGAGTGTCCAGTGACTATCACTAAGTTATCGTACTCAGGAAATGGAAACATGTTATCCTCTCCGTCCAAGAGAGAGTGGTGGTATTTGTTCTCGTTCTTATTGTTGTTGCTATACCTTTTACCACCACCACCTGTTTTTGATGTCGACAATACACTACCCGGGTGATCCTCGTCCTCGTTCCCGTCCTCGAAGACGACTTTCACGACCAGCCATCGAAAGAACAAAGCGACGACGAAAAATCGCACCACCTCGAACGCCACTCTCGCTTTCTTTTGCGTGAAGAGAAATAAAAAAAGTTGTCGTTGTTTTGTTCCTCCGGGGGGGAGGAAACTCTTCTCTTTCGTTCGATATTTATTTTCATCGTTATCGTCTATAAACGAGTGCGACAACCCACTACCAGACTCTGGATCGTTCGTCGTGAAAGTGCTCTTCGCGTTCACACCACCACCTTGACCACTACCACCACCGATGTGCGTGGGAAGCATAGTAGTCTGACTCCTCCTACTCCTCCTCTTCACTACGTGATGACAAAAGCTAAAAGAAATTCTGGCGAAAAAACGTGCAATGGTTGTGCGTGCAGTTTTGACAAACAGATAGACAGAACACACACCACTCGCACAAAACGAACATTTCCACCACAACACACTCACACAAAACGAATGAAGAAGAAGAAGAAGAAGAAGAAACGCAGCAAATACACATAAAACACATATATATTTATACATTACTGAAGATTACAACATCATCGTAATGGTATTCAGCGCGAAGAAAGGGTTCACTTCGCTCCAAGCGGCGGCGTTTAGCGCGCAACTCGTGTTGACATGTTCCGTCTCCCTTTTGACGCACGCGACGATATCTCCGAACGGGAAATACGCGTATAAGACGGTCACGATACCATTCTTCGCGGAAGTGACGAAGTTAGCCTTGTCTTCCACGTTCTTTTACAACGATTACGTCCAATCGAACGGGCAGTTACAAATCGAGAGGAGTTCGCAAACCGTGTTAACTGCGGCTGTCCCGGCGTTGTTGTACTTCGTCTCGAACAATCTGAACTTTATCATCATACGCGAGCTCGGAGCGACGAACTTTCAACTGTTGAACAACTTGAAAATATTATCGACGGCTATATTCTTTCGCATAATCATGAAAGTAGATTTGAATAAATTACAATGGAGAATGCTCGTGTTATTAACGATAGGATGCACGGTGTCGCAACTCGGCCAAGGCAAGGACGGACACGTCTTGGTCGGGAGCGCGCTCGGATACGGATTGAAAGTATGCAACGCGTGTTTAACCGCGATGAGTAGCGTTTTCTGCGAGAAGTTTCTGAAACACTTGCCGAACAACTTTCACTTTCAGAACGTGTTGTTATATTCGTGGGGGGTACTCTTTACGACCGTATCCGTGGTGTGGGACGGCGAGCTTTTCAGCAAAGGCGTGGAGGTGTTATTTAGAGGTCACACCGCGTTGACGTTTATGTTGATTTGTAATTACGCGTTCGTAGGCATAGCGACGAGTGGAGTGATGAAGTTTTTGGATAATATTGCAAAGACGTTTGCGGCGACCGGGGCGATGTTTATCGTCGCCACGTTATCCATCGTAAAATTTGGCGAGCCTTTTCGCATAGAGTTAGTCTTGGGTTGTTTAATCGCCGCCGTCGCGGTAGACGTGTATTATCACGGCGAGTTGCTCTTGGATAAGAAGAAAGACGACGACTTCCTCGACGACGAAGAGCTCGTCGTCGTTCAGGGGTCGTCCAGTACGAGTAGAGGGGAGGAAAAAAATGCGACGATATAAGTAACAAGTATGCCATAGCGGAAGAGAAGAGAAGAGAAAAGTGCTTTTCGTTTTTTGAGAGAGATTTAGGTTTGAGTAGTTTTGTAAAATTTTTGACTTCACTCTCTTTTACTTCATTCAAAGATTGCTGTTTGTTTGATATTTGATTTGATTGCCGCGATACTTACTCATACACTCTCTTCTTCCTCCTCCTCCTCTCGTTTGCGACGAGGAGTACTGAGAAACGCCTTTTGCGGGGTATCGTTCCCATAACACGGCAAAAAACACTTTTAGAGAGGTAGAAAAAAATGCGTGGTGGTTAAAATTCTTATCTTTCAATATTCCGTTCGTTATTAAAAAGTTAGTTACGTTTGACTTGCTTCCGTAACTGTAAGAACAAATGTCGTCGGGAGGCAGCGATGTACGAACGACGACGTGCTTCGATAAGTATAACTTCGCATGCGTGAATACGAACGTTAAAGATGCGGACGTTATCACCGCGTTTGCGGTCTACATCCTTCTCGCGTTTCTCCTCCTCGCATCGTTCGGACTGCTGAGGCATAATATACCCATATACTCTGGGAGGTGCTATTTGAGTTCGCTGAACGTGGCTGGAAACGCGCCGCCGCCTTTGCCGAAACTTAAGCAGCGAAAAAAAGAAAACATACTGAAGTACTGGTTTGTGCACGTGTTCGGTTGGGTGTCTCACGTCATGAACGTTTCGGATACCGAGTTGGTGAACTCGAGCGGACTGGACGCCTTGGTATTTTTACGAGTCGCGCAGTTTGGAACGCAACTGTTTCTACCGATTACCGTTTTAGGACTTATTATGCTGTGTCCGATCCATATTTCTCAGTCTTTTTATATAGACTCGTTGAGAGAGACGTACGTGAATAGTACAGATGCGGTGAATTCAGGTGAAAATTATTTGATGGGGTTGACCATCGCAAATATTGAGCCTATGTCTAATATATTTTGGGTGCACGTCCTGTTTTCCTGGCTCATCACGTTGTATACGCTATGGTTATTAAAGCATCACTATCGTTCTTACGAATTTTTGAGGCAAGTGTATGGAAGTTCCACGGGAGAGTGTAATGTATGGAGAACAATGCATTTACCGCAAACGACTTTGCAACGTTTGTTGCAACAAGGAACGAACGAAACGGCGGAATTTGGAATCAACGTGCTCCAACCAATAGAAAAACAAGAAGAATACGACGTAGAAAATAGGATGAGTGGCGATCAAGGTGGTCTTGACAAAACAAGTAGTGGGGATGTAGGTGATGGATCTGTGAGAAAAGGAGTAATAAACCCATTTTTATCGACGGTGTCAAAAACGCTCGCTGAGATTGCAGATATCGTTTCCGGGCCCAGCGATTACGAAGAGAACGATTATAGTAAGTTTAGCGCAAGAAGTGATGGTCGTGGTGGTATTATTGATCAGTTGCAGACACAGCGTTCGGGAATGTCTAATTTTAGTACGGGAAGTGAGGGAAGAAGAAGTGCAGTCAAAAATAATAGCGCGAATGTTGCCGATGAATCGTGGCCTATCCTTTTAGAAGCAATGTTAGGTCCAGGTCTAAGTATATCCGTGATATCGCCAAGAACTAGCGGAGGAGGTGATTTTCCTACTCCGATGGGTAGCGAAAATAGGTTCTCAACTCCAGTGGCATCAATTAATGCGGATCCAAATAATTTCAATCGAAGATCGTCGCTCCCGACGTCGCCGACTGGTACCATGACGGAAAATAGCGCACGAGAAAGAAGCCATCCTGAGAAAAATATCGACGACAGAGAGAACATCAGCAGCAAGCTAAATAGCCCTGAATCGAATGCAAGTCCTACATCGGTTTCCAGCGACGCATCCAGAGGAAGTGAAAACACGAAAAATAGCGGAGCAAAGTTCAACATGCCCAGAGCGTCTCTGGATTTGCGATTGTCAAATTACGTCACAACGCGGCCGAAAGGTTCTGACGTAGCAAGTCGGTATCATAAAAGTGAGAAACAGCATCTGACGAAAAGAGAAGAAAGAGAGAGACAAAAGAGGCAGCTTTTTCAGGAGAGACAAGAGTTAGCAAAAAGAGACGAAGAAAACGACAGCGATACTTACAGCACTGGCACTAAAAAAAGAGTGATTCCGGCACCAATTGCGATTCCAAGACCCACTGGCCGCGAGTCAGGATCTGAAACGCCAGGTGAATTATCGACGGCGTCCTCGATGGGTCCGCTTTCGCCTTTGTCGCCACCCGATGCACTTGAGGCGACTCCAGATTCGTTTACATCGAAAAATGTGCACAGTACTACTGCGTCAATCGGTGATTTACCGCTGAAATTGAGACGACCAGAATCGCCCAATCCGTTTCTGAGAATGCCATCGGCTGAAAATTTGAACGAAGGCATCATTCAAGGATTCAATAATACTAATAAAAGCGGGTCCTTTGAAAATTTAGAAAGTTCGGGTAATGATGTGAGAACTGAACTGCAAGTTCTGCAAGAAAATATTTCTCAAATCGTTGAAGATTTCACTGATTACGATGAACTTGAGGATACGCATTCGATCGCGCATAACTGGTGGGTGGGATTAGATATTGCCGAAACAGTGTGGGCTAACAATAGCAATGTGAAAAATAGTGAAAATTTATGGGATGATGTCGAATGTGGAACTTGCGGTCAAGATGGTGAGAATAATATCCCGTGCACACCAACTCGAGCGCGTGGTGGAGGACTCATGCATAAATCGAGCTCAAAAGATATTGAACTGCAATATCTATCGCCTCATATTCGTTCTGATGATTCTTATGGACAAAATCTCTCAGATCTCGCAGAAAAAGCTATGATGAACGATAATGCTTCTTCCTCTCGAACGAGTCCACATCCTACGCCATCTAAGGGTATTTCTCATCACGTGGTCACTCCAACGAAAGGCGCCGAAGCTGCGAGCAATCTCTTATTTCCAAATCCGTCATCTGCTCAAAATACTCCTACTCGTAAGGCGCATAGAAGACGACCGAGTGGTATGGATTTCGAGAATGAAAAAGTGAAAACGCAAACGATGGAGGCAGCGGCGGGAGTTTATGATGATTCTTATCAGTTTGCGAAGTGCTGTCCAGTACCATCTGTTGACGACAGACGATTCGTATCAGCAGTGCATTTTGTTGACGCGGATGAATTAGAGGAAGAATTTGCGGGAGAAGGTGACTTTCAAAACAACGGAGACATTAACATTCAACAACAACGAGAAAGAATCGTGTCAGTACTCGTCCAAAATTATTGCGTGTTGATGACAGATGTTGGTGATTCGCAAGGTCGAGGGGATCCGTGGGATGATCTTCAACACGTAGAAAAGTTCTTTCGCGGATTGTTTGGGGCTGATTTTCTCAGAATCATTCCCTTGCACGACCACGAACGCGTCGATTATTTGCTCACCCTGCGCGATGAAATAAAAAACTCCCGAGATCGATTAATGATGACGCGGAGAATTGGAGACATGTACGAAAGAGCTGGGACCGGATCAAAAGCATCAAATCGACGCGAATTTCTCACGAAAAGGCTAAAAACGATAGATGCTGAAATATTGCGCGAGAGAAGAGCAGCCTTATTCAAAGGCCCTGGACCTTCGTGCGTGATTGCGTTTCGATCTCAATACGCTGCAGCATGCGCTGCACAGTGTAGAATTACTTCTCGAGGAGGATCCTTTCAAATCCAACCTGCACCTGGACCGGATGATATTAATTGGCAAACTGTCTTACTGCGCAAAAAAGAGCGTAATCGCAGGTCATTATTCGTGCTACCTCTGATTGCGATTATTATTTTTATACCGATGGGAACGCTCGCCGGTGTTCTGAATACACTCTGCGCAAACGACTTGACATCATCAAGCGCATCAGAAGCAACGACGTTAGAATTTATGAACTGGTATTGCAAAAGTGAAGATGCAGGAGTCGTAAGAGTAATCGTGGGATCGATTTTACCGCCCATCTTGCTCACGCTATGGGAGACATTCATCATGAGTTTTGGATTACTTTATCTCGTCCAAGCGCAAACGACTCACGTTTCGTTATCAAAGACGGATCAGCAATTCACCAAGTTCTACTTTCTGTGGGCTTTTTTGAATATATTCCTCGGTACTGTTTCTGGGTTCGCGTTTGAACGTTACTTGACGGCGTTGCAAACCGAAGGTCCAGATGAAATGTTAACGTTGCTTGGCTCATCCTTACCTTTGACGTCAAATTTCTTCCTCATTTGGATTTTATTTCGAGGAATTTATTTACCATCGCAACGATTAATCTTCCCGCATCCTGGCGTGCTGTGTATGGCGGTGAACAAGTTTTGCTGTTGTTTGGGTTGCGCGGTCACACCACGCGACCGGACGGTGAAGTACTCGCCAAGGTCAGTTAGAGCTGGAAGAGAAGTTGGCGTTTTCGTCATGGTGATGCTCATCGGTTTGGTTTTCGCTTCAGTTGCGCCGATGATCTCGCTACTTTCGACGATTTTCTTCGTCTTCAACTTTATAATTTGGCGTTATCACATCTTATACGTCTACGACAAGACGTATGAATCGAGTGGATCGATGTGGCAAACTGTTACGGACTTGACGATATATGCACTTTTGATCGCGCAAAGCTTTCTCTCTTTCGTCTTGCTATCAAAGAGAGCTTATGCCCCTTCTTTGGTTTTGTGGGTCACCTCAGTCCCAGTTTTAATGCAAAACAAAGCAAAATTTCGCATGCGTCACGAAAAGTTGAAGTGGGCAGTACCTTTACCGCACGCCGCGGTCGCTCCGAGAGTTGAGTTTGATCCGGTCGCATATCGGCATCCGGCGTTGAATGAAAACTCTTTCGGTTGGCATCCAGATGTAGGTAAAGTTTGGAGAGGATATAAAGACGTGACGAGCAAACGCGCGTTCGGTAGAAAGTTTCGCTACAATTACTACAATCCTCCTTCGTAATTGTATGATTTGTATTTATAGTTTCAATAATAGCCCATAGCTTCAATATACGTGTACGTCTAGCACAAACACGAGAGCAATTTGTAATTTGATATTTTGATAAAGAACTCGTTTCCTCTCTCCAGAAAAAAAGATATCCATCGTCCTGTCTGTGACGAGGAGGTCGAGGACGATGACGACGACGACGATGTTGACTTCTCGCCTCGCGAGTCACTCTGTCTCCTCTTCTCGAGTTGCTGCCGTCGCCGATAGAAGAGCAGCTCAACCAACGAGATACGATTCCAGTTGGAAACGACAACATCAACGACACCCGTTTCCCCTCCGGCCTTCGAGGAAGGCAAAGTTGCTCCTGAGTGGTAGCGATAGCAGCAAAATAGAAGTGAGAATACAAAGGAGAAGAGCATTTGTTCGTAGTACTACTAATGACGGTAGTAACAACCACCAACATCTTGAGGAGAAGGAGGAGCGGGAGGAGGATTTTGAAAAGAAAACGAGAGAAGAAGGAAAAGACTGGGAACGAAAACTCTTTAATGTGGACGATGGAAATGAAAGTATTACTATTGGAAAAATATGGGCAGTACCGTGGTCTCTGTCGCACGTCGTCGTGGTCATGATGCTCTGGATGATTTCATTTCTGTGGGTCGGACAGTCTTTTGTACCTTGGGCGACATTTCATATGGGTTTCGACGCAGAGGCGCTGACAAGTCGAGGCGTGGCGCTGTACTCTTTGTTTGCGGATATCGCAGCGTGTGTGGTTGGGATATTTTGCGTGTGGTTCGGGACGAGAAAGTATCAAGACGAGTTGAAAAATACGAATTGGTTTCGGGTTACGTTTGAATCAGTCGAAGAGTTCAAACGGTGTTCGAAAGAGACTCTTTTGTTTGTGGCGACGTTTCCTCTCGTGAATCTCGTCGCGGAACTGAACTCAAAACTGTGCGATTATTTTGCAAACGGTGGAACAATTTTTAGCTTACGCGGCATCTTGACATCTTTATTCGGAGGTAATGGTTCCAGTACTCAACTGACAACCACTCCAGTGGTGGTAAATCCATCAAATTTTGAGCGTGTGGCTATGAGCGGAGACAGCGTCTCCGTATTATTCTACGCCGTCTTAGTCGCAGTGGTTGCCCCTATTTGGGAAGAGGTAATCTTTCGCGGCTTCCTCATGCCATCTTTGACGAAAAAGTGGCGCGTATCCACCTCCATATGTCTTTCTAGCTGTATATTTGCTCTGGCACACTTTTCGATGGACCGTTTCCTCCCACTCACGGCGCTTTCCGTAGCGCTCAGTATTCTTTACGTCCGAACTCGAAACGTCGTCGCACCTATCGTGCTTCACGCCTTGTGGAATGCTGCGGCTGTTTTAGAAGCCACGGACGCGTTTGATGTTTTGTTAGAGGGTTTGTTAGAAGCGTTGGGTGTTTTAGTTGGAGCTTAAGAGAAGAGAAGAGAAGAGAAGAGAAGAGAAGAGAGTAGTAGTAATAGTAGTAGTAGTAGTAGTAGTAGTTGTAGTTTTTCAGCATCAGCAGCAGACCATTTTGTAGACCAAAATTGCCCGCCAAAATTTTATAATTCTTCCCACTGGAAGGAAACCAAAAGAACCGATTCTTCACACCTCACTCACATCGAGTTCTTATAAAGAAAGAGAAATTAAAACATGGCAGGATATATCGGCGGAACGTTTTCGTTGATTAGTTCAACCGCCCGCGTTCGATACACTGGAATTTTAGCGGAAGTCAATCAGACCGACGGATCGATCATATTGAATAATGGTGCGTTTATTTATTCTTTCTTCGTAGTTGAAAATTCTTGGTCTGGATCGAGAGAGAATGAACGAATCGTCTCAAAGGAGAAGGAAGAATACTACTACTACTACTACTAATAAATCGTCTCAAAGTTGTTGTTCTTTTTCTTTTTCTACTCTCTCTCTTTTCGCACTCACGCTTATCTCTTTTTCTCTGTTCACGATGTTAAATACTAAAAACAGTGTTGAGTCACGGCACGGAAAACCGAAGAAGTTTGGGGAAACCGGCGATTCCGCCCTCTCAGGAGGTCCACATGGGGATTCGTTTTCTCCAAAACGAAATCGAAGATATTGTTCAGATTCAAGAAATGGAGAGATATACAACCAGACACGGCGTCCCGGATGATTTGAGTCAATCTCAACAGGGGGTATTCCAACAGCAACAACCACCGCCACAGCAGTATCAACAACAGCAATACGGTGGCTGGGGACAACCTCCCCCGCAACAACCACCGCCACAACAACAGTATCAGCAACAAGGATATCAACAACAGCAACCACCACAACAAGGATTCGGACAGGCACCGCCTCAAGCACAGCGGCAGCAGCCAGCTGGATTGGTACCGCCACCTGCGCGACCAGGAGCTGTTCCGGCGCAGTCAGCGCCGGCGCCGGCAAGAGTCATGGAAGCGGCGAAACCGGCATACGTGAAACCGACGAGTTTCGCTGCTGCCGCGCAAGCCGGTTTGCCAACATCGAAACCAAAGCCACCGCCACCAGATAGACCAGCACCCCCGCCAGGTGGCAGAGGTGCTGGGGGAAGAATCCCACAACCAAGAGGTGCGGGTGGCAGAGGTGGCGGTCGATTTGGTAACGTATCGAACCAAAACTTGCCTCAAAGCGCGGTTGTTCCGACTGAAGCTTTTGATTTCGAAAGCATGCTTTCTAAATTTGACAAAGCTAGAGAACAAACGGCAAACGATCTTGGCGTCGCAAAATATGAAAAGGACGACTTCTTTGATACCATGTCCTCGGACGCGACGCAAAAAGAAAACAGAAGTGCGCACTTTCAAAGAATGGCGGAACAAAGAAAAGTTGATTCGGAGACTTTTGGAAGAGAAGGCGCGACGCATACGAGCGTTCACGGTCGCGGAAGAGGTCGTGGCAGAGGTCGAGGCCGAGGAGGCCGAGGAGGACGCTATTAGAAGATCAAAAATTATTTTTGTTCTGTGTTTGTGTTGTTTAAATATATATTACAAATACTGCCCTCCCGATCGATTCCAAACAATTTCTCTATTTTTATGTGTGTATTAGTTAGTAGTAAGCTTCGGAGAGGGCAAAACGATTAACGATACAAAGACTCGCTTTGCAAGTTCTTTGCAATTTCTTTTTCCCACTTGTCTCCATTCGCCAACAACTTCTCCTTATCGTACAAAAGCTCCTCGTGACTGTACGTCGCGTATTCAAAGTTTGGTCCTTCCACAATCGCGTCTACCGGACACGCCTCTTGGCAAAAACCGCAGTATATGCACTTGGTCATATCGATGTCGTACTTTGTCGTTCTTCGCGATCCATCTTCTCTTTCTTCCGCATCTATGGTAATCGCTTGCGCCGGACAGATGGCTTCGCACAATTTACACGCGATACATCTCTCCTCCCCGGTTGGGTATCTTCTCAACGCGTGTTCGCCGCGAAACCTCGGCGAGAGAGGACCTTTTTCGAACGGGTAATTTATCGTCACCTTGGTATCAAAAAAGTATTTCAACGTTAAACTCATCCCTCGAAAAAGTTCGGTTAAGAACAACGTGTTCGCGGACGCGTCCACGATGGAGGTTAAATCCGTCGCCACTGGTTTGTCCGACAAAGCTTTCGTCTGTTCCGGCGTGACGATCTCATTATTATTTTTTTGATCGTTTTTCGACGACGACGACGGAGAGGACGAGAAATGTCTTCTCTTCTTCTCGTTACTCAAATTAGTGTTGGTATAAAGAAGACTCTTTTCGGAGGAGCTGCTGATCCACGATGACGAACACATCGACGACTTTGAGGACGACGACGCCGAAGCGTGGCTGGATAATCGCCTCAAAAGCGTCGATGATCGGAGCATTTTTTCTATCTATTTTTATTCTTTATTCGTAAGTGACGAGAAAGAAAGACTTTTGGGGGTCATCAAAAGGTGAAAAACCCCACAAAAAGCTTTTCGCTGGATCGGCACAAAATTTAGAGCAAAAAGACGGAGAGAGAGGAGAAAAATATGTACGAGTTTCGCGAGAAAGTATTAGTATTAGTATTAGTTTTAGTATTAGTTTTATTACACGAAAACAAAACGCATCCCTGCATAAACAACAGGCAACACACCGTGAGGATTAACTTCCTACTTGTAACTTATCGATTAAGCTCGAGTGCATCTTTTCTAGCTTTTGTAACTGATCGTACACGGTTAAAATCTTTTGAGAGTTGATTTCCAAGACTAAACCGCCGACGACGGTTTCGTCCAAAACCGTGTACGCTTTCGGCGAGTTGAAAATCAAGTCTAACTCGCAGACGTTCTCAAATACTCTGTCCAAGGTTTCCACGTACACTTGAATCAAATCGAGCATGGCTAATTCAGATTCCGATCGGTCGGAGAGGATGCAAAAATACAAAGTCGCAAAGTGTCTGTAGACGAGCTTCGTATCCGGGCCGAAGGTATTGCTATCGTCCACGAACGAACACAAATGGTCTGGACGCGAGGTGACAATCTTATACACGGTTTGACACAGCTCGGATTGCTTATCGACAGCCTGTTTTTGTTGTTTTTGTTGTTTAGAAGAGAAGAAGTGGATATCATATATATCAGTTCAGTCTCGCGCATAATTGGCGAACACAGAGAGAGAGAAAGAGAGAGAGAGAAGAGAGATTATAACACGTATACACTAAAAGAGACGTACCAGCTGTTCGTAAAATCTGCACAGTCGAACCATCGCGTGGTTATTCACCACGATAAACGCTTTGATCATCTTTGACCAAACTCTTCTCTCTTTCTCTCGTTTTTATTGCTCAATGTAAATTTATATGTGTGGAGCACGCGTGTACGCAATTCAATTTTCGATGATGCGCAAACTTTCTTCTTCTTCTTCTTCTTCTTCTTCTACCAAAAGAAGAATAAAAAACTCTCTTCTAAACGACCACCACCGGTTTTGAAGAGGACTTCTTTAACTTCTTCTCGTATATATATGTATATATAATCGAAAGAGAGAGAGGGAGAGAGAGAAGAGGGAAAGAGAGGAAAATTTTTTGCTCTGCAGAGAATGAAGCCAAACAGCGGCCCGAGACCAAAATGAATAAAAATCAATCTTTCGTGGTCGAGACAAAAACCGCACTAAAAATATAAGAGAGAGATAGAAGAAAATGTTGGGAAGACTGATGACGGAATGGCTGACGAGCAGCGCGCAGTGCGAAGAAGCACCGGAAAAGGTACGACTTTTGAAGAGCGAGAAGACCGAGAGTTTTCGCTTTTCTTCTTCTCTCTTTCGACACTACAATAACGCGACTTTTTAAAGCGAGGAGGAAGCTATATATGACTCCTCTCTGTCCCATCACATCGCGTAGGGATGGATCCAAACGCTTCCAACCTCTTCTCTCTTTTTTTATTCTTTCTTTTGAATGCATTTGATGAGAGAAGAAGCGCATCGATATCATCATCCAAACGCTTTCTTTTACGCGAAGACATCATCGCGGCACTTCTTCGTCCACGATGAGTAGAAAGGAGTGGTCTGTTTCTTTTGTTGCAAAGTAGAAAAGAGAAAGAGAGAAACGAATCCTCTCTCTCCTCCGCGAAGGGAAAGGAGGAATCGTGATTTTGGGCGAAAACAAGAAGAAGAAGAAGAAAGGGCTTCCTTCCTCCGAAAAGGAGAGAAAAATGCGATACTTATTTTACTAACACGATTTTTCAAACTCTCTCTCTCTGTAATATATAATACTATTCAAAAACAGAACGAAGAGGAACAAGTAGAAGAAGAACAAGTAGCAGCAGAGGAAGAGCCAGAACAAGAGGAAGAAGCATCGTCTGAAGATATTGTGGTTAAAACTACGCCGTTCGACCCGAGGTTCCCGCAGCAAAATCAAGCGAAGCATTGCTACACGCGATACAACGAGTATCACAAGTGCGCGGCTGAAAAGGGAGAAGAAGAGTGCGCTTCTATGGCGAGATTGTACAGATCTATTTGTCCGGGAGAATGGGTGGAGAAATGGAACGAAGAACGCGACAATGGAACGTGGCCGGGACGCTATTAAACACACGCACTTGTATCTACGAAAAACTATATCATCATCATCATCATCATCATCAAAATTTTCTATATTATCGCATCCACCTCCCGCTGGAAATCCATTTCATTTGCATGTACGCTCTTTCGTAGAACGCTTCGAGAGAATCCAGCGCTGGTCGAACGTCTACGTGCATTGCTATCGGTCCAACCTCGAGAGAGGAAGAATCGCCCTTTCCTTGCGGAGGAACTTTGGCGTTGTAAAAATCTATGACGTACCGAACGTCTTCACCGTTTCTATCGATTATCCAATCGTGTCTATCAAAAGGTAACTTATACCCGAGCGCGTTCAATAATCTCGCTTTCGGGGAGTAATCTCTTGGTTTCCCCTTAAACTGCAAAAGAGAAACAGACGCGTTGTTTGTTTCTTCCTCGCCTGGATCTCCTCCTCCTCCTCCTGCGGTAAGCGTCTTCGGATGAAACTCTTTCTCCCATTTTAGAATTTCTTGCCAACACCTCTCGTTGACGACGTTGTGAATTTTAACCACGTTGTCGATGTCTGTTTCTGGTGGTTGCCACCCTTTCCGTTTAATCGCTTCGTAAAACATCTTCGGCGAAGGATACGTCCAATTTTTTGTTCTGCTCTTTTCATCTTGTTGGTGTTTGGGAAGGTCCGTCGCGCGCTGAGAAATTGGAATCGAACTCGTCTCTCTCAGCTTACTCAGTTTCGAAATTCCCGACGAGGACGACGAGAATGAAGATCTCCTTCTCGTTTCCTCTATCTTTTTCCTTCTGTCGTCATCGTCGTCGTCGACGCCGTCGTCCAAATTCTTCGGCATAAAGTTCGCCTCCGAAGTCGTTGTTTTCCCGTTGTCTTGTTCTCGCGCAGAAGAAGAAGAAGAAGAAGAAGAAGAACTGGCGACTTTGGCGAAAAGAGACGCCGCTCTTTGCTCCCTTCTTTCCAGAGACTCCTCTCCACGACGAGCTGGTTTGGAAGATTGGGCGCCCATGATGATGTATCTCTCCCCTTTAAAGGAAAATCTGAAGTGTGGGATTTTGTCTGTGTGTGTGTCTAACTAAAGCTCTATTCTATAACTTTGTCTTTCTAATAAGTTTCTATTTTATCGAAGAGAACCAGCAGCAGTTTCTTTGAAACGAAACCCTTTTGAAACGAGACGACTTTGGTACCACGAGCAAGAAGACGCGGGAACGACCGACGACGACGACGGCTTCGAGGAGGATTTCAAGACGATCCTCGCGAAGACGTTTCCTTTTACGTTTTTGCGCGTTCCTCTCCTTTCTTCTTTTTCTTCTGCTTCGAACAGGCCGTTGAGATTTCTCTTCATCGCGAAGCGATTGCTCAGTTCTGCTCTTAGTGCGTTCTTTTCATCATCGTTCTCATCGTCATTATCAGCGGCGTCTTCGTGTTTTAAAAATATCCAAATCTTTTGCGAAGTGCACGAAGGATTCGTTCGCAAGCCGGCGACGTGCGGCATCACCGCTCTCACTATTCTATTCGCCGCCGATTTCGTCTTCTTTTCGCTCTGTGCTTCTTCTTCTTCTCCTCCTTCTCCTCTCGTCGCACTATATCTCACGTCTTCTAAATCGATGATGTACGTTTCAACCGGTCGATTCACAGTCGCGCCAAAACACACCGCCACTCGCTTCACCGGTTGTCTCGACGCGAACTCTTCTTCGCTCAGAGACTCCATCAAGCGCTCGATTTGCGCAATCTGATTGAATAACTTCTTCTCCGATCTCCTGCTGCTCTTTCTTTTCCTCTTCTTCTTCGTTTTCTCCTTTGCATTCTCTTCGTTTGGATCCTCTTCCTCTTCTTCTTCTTTTTGTTCTACTCTCCGCAGCGACACCAAATCCGCGAACATCAGCGGAATTTGGTTTCTGTTGAAGAGCAGAAACTGTACAATCTCTCGAACGATGTGTGCGACTGTTCTCGCCGTCAGCAGCGCTTCCTCCTCCTCGAAATTCGGAATCCGGAACGGTCCTATTTCCGAGAGCGTTTCTCTCTCGACGTCCTTTTTGCGCTTCTTCTTCTTTTTCTCTTCTTCTCCTTCTCCTTCTCGCTGTTGTTGTCGTCGTTTCTCCGTCGTGCTCGTTGATGTTTTTCTTCTTTTCATCTGAACTCCTTTTCGCTTTTGCTCGTCATCGTGTCGTCGTCGTAATAGTAGTACTACACATTTTCTCTCTTCTTCTTCTTTGTCTTCTTTGTCTTTGTCTTCTTCGTCATAACATCATCATCATCATCCTCATCTGTCTCTCTCTCTGTCTCTCTCTCTTGTAAAAAGTGTTGTTTGTTCGTTATAAAAAAAAGAGGGGAAAAGAGAAATTTTTGAAGAACAAGTTGAACAACAAAACAGAACAAACAGCAGAATTTTATTCTTCTTCTTCACTTGCACAAACAGAACATACAACACACTCTATACTGAATTAAGAGAGAATGCAAAGTGTTTCTTCTCTTTTCACTACTCAGCGCGCTGCTTTGGTCGCATCAAATCCTCTTTCAAAGAAGAAGAGTTGTTGCAGTAAAAGCAGTAAAAGCAGCAGCGGCGTGGGGGGTATTCGAAGAAGACAAAGGATTACTCGGAGTCAATTCGTACATTTTAATGTGGCTGCGGTTGCCGCCGAAAACGAGGAGGGGGCGGATGAAGATGATGAGGACGAAGAAATGTTCGAAATAGACGAGGGAGAGTTTATCGTGGAAGCGTTCGATACGGAGGAAGAATTATCCGCGGCGTTGTGCTTGGAAGTGTTTGAAAACGCGAAAGCGTGCATCGAAGACAGAGGCGCGTTCTCGTTAGCCATACCAGGCGGGAGCGTGGCGAAAGCTTTGAAAGGATTGTGCGAATTGGAGGACGAAGGTTTGGATTGGAGCAAAATGCACGTGTTTTTCGTCAACGAGAGACCGGAGGAACAAAAGTGCTACAATTTGGCGAGAACAACGTGGGTGGATGAATTCATCGCACAGGGGAAATTTAAATTGGAGAATTTACACAAAGTGATGGAAAACGCGGAGGATTTGGACGGAGTCGCCAAAGACTACGAGGCGCAAATGTTCGCGTTGGCCGAGGACGAAGTGTTGCCGAGAGACGAATACACGAAAGCGCCTGTGTTTGATTTGATTTTACTTGGGATGGGTGCCGATGGCCACGTGGGTTCTATTTATCCCAATTCTCCGCAAGCGAAAGACGAGAACATCTCCACGAACGTTTTCGCCGTGGACATGCCAGGGAAGCGAACGATTTCGATGAGTTTACACTTGATAAATCAAGCCGATCGCGTGGTCGTCGCGGCGACCGGCGCCGGGAAAGCCGAAACTGTAAAGAAAGCGTTGGAGGAAGATTTGGAGTTTGGTGAATTACCGGGAGCAATGGTGGACGCGTTTTCGACGATTTGGTTTTTGGATCTCGCCGCCGCTTCAAAGCTATCGAGCGTTCAGGACGACGAGTAGAAAGCACTCGCTCGCGGTTTCGTCGTTGCTCGCGTTGCTCGTTTGCGTTGATTTCTATATACCAGTATATCAGTACTCTATTATTATTATGTACCAGTGTTACTTTTTAATTTACAACAATCTTTCGCTTTCTTATTATACGCGGTGCTTTTTAAAATTGACCACTAATCGACGGCGCTTTATTCACCGCACCCATCATCGCGACAACTCTTTCTCTCAGTTGAGCGACGTCCCAATCCAAATCAGTAATCACGTGCTCGTAAATGTACCCAGCCTTGTCCAATTTGTATTCACTAATGCCGTCAAACTGCGCGACGTCGACTCCAATCGCCGCTCCGAGACGAATATGACCGCGTACGCTCCATCGTACGCGAATAGTTCGCTTCCCAGTCGTGCTTAAAGGCGACCAAATTCTCGTCACTTTCACCGAACACGAACTGAATATGATGGCCGCAATCGTTCTGATGACTTTGAAAACTCTTTTATAATGATTCAAACCTCTGGCCATGACGTATCCTCCGTCTCCGCCGATCAAGCTGTCTGGATCTCGGTTTCGTCCAAAAGTACACGTCGCGTCGACTAATCCAACGTCTTCCCTGAATATCGAAAACCGTGGTTCTTTTGATAGAAAAAACGGATAGTCTTCGCGCAAGGTACGAATGGCTTCGCCCGACTGCGCGTAGAACTCGTCGTCTGGTTCTTTTTTGTTCTGGTTGCTCGATCCATCGCCGTTATCCGAGGACGATGCCGAGCGTCGCCCTCCGCTTTCGTTTGATTCTGGAGCCGAAACTACCGGGAGACAAATCAAAGGCGTCGTCAATGGGTTCATTGTCGTCGTCATTGCCGCTGCTGCTCCGCTACTCTTCGTACTGCTATTATTCCACGCTTTCCACGAGTGCGTATCTCGCTCCCTCTGTCGTCTCATGTTCTCTCGGTCCGTTTCTTCGTCATCAATTTTCAAATCCAACGTCGCGCGTACGCCTTTACCGCCACCTCTGCAGCTTGGGCATATCGTTCGACACGTGTAGTTGCACGTCCCGCACCCCTCTCCGTCGTTTGACCACTTTGTGCACGCGCACGTCGCGTATCCAGTCCCTTCGCACGTGGGGCAATCTTCCCGTCCTGACCCGAAAAAGTTCTTCGTTTGTCCGTTGGGAGATTTGTTGCTTCCCCCGACTAACGCTTTGATGCGGTCCCGAAAGAGAAAGGCACCCGCTGCCACGGCGGAAAGCGCGCCTTGTTCAACCAGCCACTGGGCACTCCCGAACGACGGTAACGAAGAATAAACTTTCAAACTGTTCTTTCGACGACGACCACCAGAGAGACGATGTTGTTGGTATTGTAATTTGCTCTCGTTAAAGTTGTTGACTTTATTCTCCGAAAGCCTCCTCTGAAAACTTCCATTTTGGGAAGAAGAAGAACACGACGCCGTTCGGTGTGAATTCGAGCGGTGCACACACCGCGTCGTTGGTGTCGTCGATTCGGACGAGGAATTATTATTTTTTCTTCGATTATTCGCAGGACTCAAACGTGCGACAACTGATGACGCGACTGGAACACCACACAAAGACTCCATTATTTGTGCACACAAATATCTTCTTCGCGCAGACTCTTTTTTTTAAGAGTCGGTTGTTTGCCCGAACGTAGAGTATATGTATAGTGTGTGTTTGTGCGCGCGAATAATAATGAAGAAAGGGAGAGTGACGCTTCTTTTTTCTGAGGAGGAGGAAAGAGCTGAATGGATTTTGCACAAAAAATTTTACGAAACTCATTTGCAAAAAAACGGCCACCCAAAAGGGGTGGCGACTTTTCGGCTCTTTTCCGCGCCAGACCCAAAAGGCGGATAGAGATGCCTTTTTTGTGTTCGGATTTTAATACATTTCACGACGACGAGGATGAGAAAAGGTTTTAGATCTGAGAGAAAAAGAAGAAGATAATACTAATGAAAGAGAAGATACCACGGGGGAGACGGAGATCATCGCGAAATGGCGCGTCGTTCGGTCCTGCGCGAAAGAAGAAGAGGATGCATCTTCTTTCGTGTTTTTTTTGCGTCACATCGTGGGTGCATGTGTTCACTTCTCTCGCGACCCTTGGGGAAGAAGAAGTTCTCGACGCTTCAACGTGTCCAATCAGCAGCGGTACCGCCGACGACGGGTACGCGGATAACTATCGCGGCTGGTACGACGCGAGTGGGTGCGGTATTTGCCAAGATTACTGCAGATGGGTTGGAGATTCAGGTTCTGGTGGCAACCCGAGCGTGAGAACGTCCTCTGGTGATTCGTTTTGGTCGTGCAGAAAGGCGGGCGGGAAAGCGTCGAATCCGGGTACGAATCAAAAATATTTTTGTCCGGATCCGTCCAACACGAACATTCGAAGTGTAGGCGGTTGCGGTACCGATGATTACTCCGCGAAAGGCTATTACGGCGACACTTTCACCTTTGAAAAGTGTTCAGGGCAAGGCGTTGAACTGAACCCAACACAGACGACGTCTGCGGAGGAAGAGACGCAGCCTCGCGTCTCTGGATTAGTCGGGATTCAAAGAGGCCCAAAACGTACAGAGTATGCGAACGGCATATTTAACGTAAACACGGGAGGGAAGAACGGTAAAGAATTACAAATCAATTCGCATCGTGTCAAAACGAGCGCTGATTACCAATTTTGGGAAGACGTGCAGTGTCGAGAGACGTTATACATCGGAAACGACGAGGAAGGCAACAAAATCGAGGTTGGCGAACGATTGGAAACTATCTTTGCGAAAATGGAGAGTTTGACGAAAGAATTCTCAGACGAAAATGCGATCCTTCGAGCGGAGAACGCAAACCTCCGCGCGTCGTTCAACGCGTTGTACGCCAAGGTTGACACGGTATTTCAGCCACCAAATCCGCCGCCACCGAGTCCGTCGCCTCCTCCTGCGTCGCCTTCTCCTCCGCCGCCACCGATTCCGTCGCCTCCTCCTCCGTTGCCTCCTCCTCCGTCGCCTCCTCCTCTGTCTCCCTCTCCACCGCCTTCTCCTCTGTCGCCTCCTCCTCCCCCTTCACCACTGAGTTTGAAGCAGAAATACGACCACTGCATGAGTGCCGCATATAATAGAAGAAGTAAAGAGAGTTTTACAGGAATAACGTGCGATGGTGCGACGTCTATGATTTCATCGGATCCAACGGAGTGCTTTCAGACGTGTTCGGAATGTGACGATTGCGCGAGTATCAATTACCGCACATCAACCGGCGAGTGTACGTGGGCGTCTTCAGGATCATGGGGTGATAGCACTGGGGATTCATCCTTTGAGTGGTATCGAAGTTGTTGGGCACTTTCTGATAGTAACTTTGCGACACACGTCACAGGGTGTCTCGCGGAAGCACCTATCGACGGTTTGTGTAAAGAGTATAGCGGCAAAAATTTCCCTGATTGGACTACTAACTACATCGGAATGATGCCATACTGGGACGTTTCTGCGGTGACTAACATGAATGGTGCGTTTGAAAATCAGGGATCCTTTAACGCCGATATATCTAGCTGGGACGTTTCAAGCGTGACGACCATGGAAATGATGTTCAAAGGAGCACTGAATTTTACTCAAGAACTTTCTGGTTGGAGCATCGGTACTGCCACGAGCACAACCGACATGTTCCTTGGTGCGACAGCATTTCAGGCAACGTACGCGTGCACGAGCGCAGACGACGGGCCTCCGAACTCGTGCAACTGACGACGAGGTTGATTCCATGCGACGACGCGTGCGGTGGTTGGTGAAATGCCTCTTTTTGAAGTTGTGAGGAGCATTTTCTCCACTTTTTTCCTCTCAGTTGTATAAAATGAAACACAGCTTACGTCTTGTATATATAGTACTCACACAATAAACAGTCTGATAAGAATAAAGGACAAAAGGACTTGTTACTCGTCGTCGTTTACGTCGTCTGTTTCTTTCATTGTTCCTCGGAATAGAGGGAATACTACTAAAAATACTACCACTGATGTTGGGGAGCAGCAGTCTGTTCTTCGTCGCGTCTTCCCCTTCCTCTGAAAAGGTTGAGATGAAGACGAAGAAAGCGATGAAGCTTTCGAGTCACAGTACTCGCAGCACACGACAGAACTTCGGGGACCTGTCGTTGCATCGAGAAGAAGGAAAAGAAGAGAGAGACAATCATGATAATCGTTTGAAGTCGTCGTCGTTGTGGCAAATTCAACAAAAGCACCAAAAGTGGTCTTCAACTGTTTTCGTCTCCTCGTGGTGTTTCGTCGCGTTCGTGTTGCTTCCCATGCACTTTTCTCCTCCTTCTCCGGCGATGGCATCGACGATGACGATGGAAGAAGAATCAAACGATAGCAGCATGAGCAACGGCAAAGCGCTTTTTAAAGGCGCCGGAGGGTGCATCGGATGCCACGCCGCCGGTGGAAATATCGTAGAAGCTGGCAAAACGCTCTCGCTTCAAGACTTGCGAAAGAACGGCGCGAACGGTAAAGAAGACGTGGCGGAAGTGGTATCGTTGGGGAAGAATAAAATGCCCGGGTACGGGGAAAACTGCGTCGGGAAAGGTAAGTGTACGTTCGCGAAACGACTGACTGAGAAAGAAATAGACGATTTGAGCGCGTTCGTCTGGAACGTCGCCAACGACGAAAGCGAGTCCTGGGCGAAAGCGCTCGAATAAGCAAAAAATCGAGTCGTCCGCTTTTTTATATGAACGCGACGCGTGTGTATGCATACAAATACCCATCATCGTAATCATCATCATCATCATCTTTTGTTGTTTATTACTATCAAATCCTCCAAAATGTTTGCTCGTTCGTTTGTCACTTTTGTAACAACCAACAGCTTTTTCTTTTCTCTTCTTCTTTTTCTCATCCTCCCTCGTCGCGGCACAAAAAATAAAAATCAACTCTTGGTGCTTCTTCTTCTTATTATAAAAGATAGTAGTGTCGCGCGGAAGAAGAAGACAAGAAGAAGTCAAGAAGAAGAAATCAAGAAGAAGAACAGAGAAGGAGGTGAATAGTTTGAACAGCAGCAAATATAGAGTATTATTAATAGTATAATATCATTCTCTCTGTGCCTGAAGAAAGAATTTGGATTTGGGAGGACGCGGAAGAAAAACGAGAAACGATGCGCTTTTCATCGAAGAAGGAGAAGAAGAAGACAAACGATAACAACAACAACAAAGATATAAATGACGACGTAAACGACAGAGTAGTGAACGAAGAAAACGTGCCGTTATTGCTCAAACCAATCATGAAGAATAAGAATCGCGCGCACACGTGGACGTTTTTTGCGATTTTATTTCTCGTCGCCCCTCTGGTGGCGTTGAGTCGAGTCGGGCACCCTTGGCTCTTATTGCGAGTGTATAAGATGCACTTGAAAAACATGGAGATTTTAAAAGAAGCCGCGCTCTCGTGGTGCTCCATGCCGGGGTGCTACTCCAATCCGGAGAACTTTGACGAGGAGATGATTGCAACAACGAAGAACGAGAAAAAGGAGGAAGGTCAACTGTTGCCGAGCTTCGTGCACGTGCCGAAAGCGGGAGGGACGCTGGTAGAGAGCGCGGTGGGAAGCGTAGGCGGGAGAATAGGCGCGTGTAACGAGAAGAGACCGTACGAAATTGCGCCGGGATGGGATAAAGAAGTCGCGCCGTGGCACGCTCAACCGAAGAAGTTAGTGCAAGATAGTTTTGCTATTTGTAGGAATCCGTTCGATAGGTTTCAGTCGCAGTTTTTATACGACCCTCGTTGGGCGAAAGTCTCCAATCGGGCGGAGTTCCCGCACAACCAGAAAAAGACGTGCGAAGCGTTCGGTAAATGGGCCACGGATAAGATGGAGAATTGGGCAAACGTGGACGATAGATTGCAGTGTTATAAGAGGACGAAATTTGATTCGAAAGGTATAGATGCGTGCGATGAAACGTTTACGGATGACGACGACGAGAGCGAATTTTTCGCCGGCGAGGAGGCCAAGGACGAAGAACCAGTCACGTCGCAGAATTCGCACGATTATCCACAAGTAGTCTTAGCGAACAAAGTAGAAAAGTTGTTCAGTTTCGAGAAGTGTTTTGGCAACGAAAAAGGTTTTTGCCCGGATCCTCGCGTGGAAGGTTTGGAGAAGCAAAAGTATTTAGAGGAAACGGAGGAGTTTCCGTCGGAGTCCAGAAAGGGATCGTTTTCCAAGTCTTTTTTCCGTCGAAACTTTGGCGAATTAGTAAACGAGAACAAGAAGATGCAACCCAACTTGATTTCGTTTTTGCAGAAGCGGTTTTCGGATAAAATCGAATTGCCCGACGTGAGCGAAGAAAACGATATCGCTTCCGCTGAAGTTCGAAAGTGTTGGAGAAACAACCCGGACTTGCCGGCGAAGACAATCGCGGATTTTCTGGACACGTACGAGGCAGATTTTAGAGTGTTGGGATACCCGATTGATATTCCTGAGGTTGTCGACAAGGAAGGCGAAGCGTCTCTCGGGTCCGAGGAGTCTCTCCAAGATGATAACGAGTGGCAAGCGAGTGCCATCAAAGCGGAATATTATCCCAAATGCCCGCCTCCGGACGAAGAGGACGAAGAGAACGAGAAAGACGCGGCGATGGGTAAAAGCGAGCAGGACAGTTCCGCAATTCTCTTTGGCAATGCTCTGAGACATCGGTACTCGAGTAAAGGATCGTCCGAATCGAATTAAGCATATTTTGATGATGATAAGTATAGAAACCAAATAGAAACCAAATAGAAATTTGTATAATATTGATCAAGCGTTTGCGAACATGTAAGTTAAAAAAACAAGGCAAATATACGAACTTTACAACGTTGTCTTTTTCATAATCGGGCATTTTCCGCCGCTCTCAGCGCTTCTTTCAGCGCGTTCGATAGCATTTCACCTTCTTCTTCGCTGCACGCAAACTTCAACTCTGACCTTCTTTTCAAGCCATCGCTATCTTCTTCTGCAAAGTGCCAGCGGTTTTCCAACCGCGTTCGGTACTCGCTCGAGTTTTTCTCCGCGACGACGGCGTCCACTCTCACCTCGCACGATTCCAAACGTTTTATTCCGCGACTCGTTCCTCCACTACCATTTATCCCGCATTCCTCTTCTTCCATTTCTCCGAGTATATTTTGAACATCTTTCACGAAAGGGTATACACCGTCCACGAGAGCGTCAGATGTCCTCGTCAGAAGATTTTTTCCTTCATCTCCTTCTTCTTCTTCTTCTTTTGCTTCTGACGAGAAGAAAATCTCCTCCTTCAAAGTCCGCTCTAACTCGTCTCTTTGCACGTTTAACCTCGCCGTTTCGATTAAAATCATCCTAACGCCGTCTTCTATGATCGTTTCCTCCTCGGTGTTGTTCGAAACGTTGTTCTCCTTTTTCTTTTCTTCGTCAAAAACGCGGGAGACGCGTTCGCACGATTCGACGACGAACTGGTGAAACGATTTTGGACTTTTCGACAAGCACGCGCGCACGAACCCTTCTCGGTCGCTCAATTCCATAATGAAGACGTAAACGACGATGATGATGGAGGTATAATACTCTTTGCGTGTACGTTTATTTTCTCCGTCTCCTTCTTCTTACGGTAAAAAGTAGTATCGTCTTTCGAGAAAAAGTTTTGAAGAAGAGTGTTCTACATTCCTGGTGTTCTACATTCTATAGGACAAACTCGAATTTGCCCTGTTAAAAAAAATTGAGTATTCAGCTATTTCTACTGACTACTACTACGACTACTTACGTAGAACAACAACAAAAAGAGACACATCATCATTCATCATCGTTATCCAGAATTTCTCGATCTTCGATTCTGTCGTGCGCGCATTCTCTTCCCTTGCTCGATATCGGCTCGCGCGAGTCTCTCGATTTCCTTTTTCCTCGCGGCGGTTATTCTATTTTTACTCATCAGTTTGGCGTCGACCATTTTCTTATTCTCACTGATTACTTTACTCGTGCCTTTCTTGTGGTGAAACGAAGGATACATGGAGTAGAGCAAGAGATTATTCCGTAACTCGTTCGCTTTGCGTTTGGTCTTTGCGATGCCAGAGTGAGTGCCAGAAAATTTTGAGTCGCCGACGCCGTGTTTAAATTTCGAATCGTATAAACCAACAGAACGTCCTAACCTCCACATGCGAATAGATAACTCGAAATCCAAGCCAATGCCGGGTTGTCCTGGACAGGAAAAGTTGTGATTAAAACCACCAACTTCAGCAAACAACGATCGTCTCGTAATCATCGGAGCTAAGTTTACTTTATAGGCAAACATAAAGTCAACGTTAACGGAGACATCCTTGAATAAAATATCTTTCGTTCGTTTCGCGCGGTCCTTCTCTGGCTCGGCACCGTACTTAGAACCATCGTTTTGATTTTGCTGAGGTATCATCTTCGTTCCGTCATCTAAGCGACCTCTGTATCCACCTAGTAAGCCCAGTTTGGGATACTTCTTGAATAATGAAATCGCTTTCGAGAGCCAAGCGTCTCCTTTAGGCATGTAATCATCGTCTTGAATCAAAGCTACAATTTCCGCAGACGCCATCAGAGCTAACCGATTATACGCGCGAATCTCGTGCACGTCGTTCGGCATCGCCAAAATGAACGAGTTTTTCTTCGGCTGCTTTTTGGAGAACTTTGAAAATGCGGCAAGCTCCGTGCGCGAATCGTCGTTGATAATAATCTCCACCGGTAATGAAAGCGTTTCCAAAGATTCTAAAAGTTTCTTCACACCAGCTTTTCTGTTGAAATACTGCATGACTAACGTTGCAACCGGGAATTCTCGCGTTGCAGAAGACTTGCATTGTCTCAGGATGGACTTTGGTGGATCTCCTTTTGCCGTAACGTCTGGAGGAAAACAGTTACCGACGACGGTTGGACTGTCGAAAGGCTTCCATCTTTTTGAACGCACGCGTTCGACGCGCATCTCAGCCTCGATGATATCATCCGAAGTTAATCCAGGCACGAGAAATGGCCACATTCCATCCGCGCTCTTATCCCACGGCATATCGTATCGTTTTTTAGGATAAATTTCCGTCTTTGCGAAATTTGCATAGGCACTAATTTTGTTCCCTTTCTTTGCGCTACTCGCCCGAGAGAAAAAAGATGCGGTCTTGGAAACCTCAGGAATACCAAAAGCAGCGCTCTTAAAACCACCTCTCCAGAGACGAATGGACATCTCGCGCAAAGTTTCATCGAAAAGAGCATCTCCTGAGCATGTTCCCCACTCTTCAAAACCACCAATCTGGTGTAAAGCATTCGGACGAACAAAAATAGGGGTCGCGTAGCGAAGATGATCTTTCCCGAGCTCGTCCACGGTGGATGTCGCAATTTCTTCTTTGTCTTCTTCTTCTTCTTCTTCCTCCGACGCGAAATTTTTCGCTTTTTGCTGTTGCTGCTCGAGCACTGACTGCCTTCGGCGCCCATCGAAAAATGCCAAGTTTGGTTTAGCCGACGAGCTCGGAGGTTTTATTTGTACCGCCTGTTCGTTCTGAGTAGCAGAAGAGGAATACTCGGCGTTTTGCGGCGTCACCATCGCGAGATGCTCTTCTCTCTTGAGCAACTTCAACGCTTCGTTCGCCCATGCGACGATATTCCGTACCCTCGCATCTAAATCTGTATTACTATT
>JACLAA010007297.1_pt1 | contig 45561 bp, 32 predicted proteins | sample 8027891 | NCBI WGS metagenome assembly JACLAA01 (sample SAMN15724900, study PRJNA655200) | protist metagenome | isolation source: fluorescence activated cell sorting (FACS) single amplified genomes of... | place: Spain: Blaines Bay Microbial Observatory, Mediterranean Sea | collected 2016-01-19 | reverse complement strand
GATTTAACAATTTATACGGCGGGAATAAATGGAAAAAACGAGGGAAGAACGAAAAGTCGCCGAGTGGGAGATTTCGGGGGAAAGACGTATTGATTGTACCAGAGGCGTTTACGCCGAAGAGTGGCGGGCGGGTGATGAGTTTGACCGATGGAAGCGCGAAGATGAGTAAGAGCAACCCGGCGGAAGGGAGTCGGATTAACGTTTTGGATTCGCCGGACGTGATCGCGCAGAAGATTAAAAGGTGCAAAACAGATGCCATAGAAGGGATGAATTACGACGACGAACGACCAGAGGCGAAGAATTTGTTGACCATGTACGAGTTATGTACCGGTATGAGTAGAGAGGAGGTGTTGAATGAGTGCGTGAGCATGCGATGGGGGGAATTCAAACCGGCGTTGACTGAAGTCGTGGTGGATCATTTGAAACCGATTCAAGAAAAGTACGAGGAAATTATGAACGAGGAAGGGTATTTAGACTCGGTGTTAGAACAAGGAGCGGTGCGAGCGAACGAGGTGGCGGAAAAGACGTGCGCGGACGTGAGAGATGCCATGGGATTTGTTCATAGAAAAAGCAGATATATGTGATTTTTATTGTCTATATTTATAACTCCGCGTGCACTTTCGTCTTCTCCTTCTTCTCTTCCTCGTCCTCGAGGTTCTCTTTCTTCAAAGGCACGTACTCCGCGCACTCGTCGTCTTCCGGGAACAGTTCGCAAAACGGTACCGAAGCGTCCGCGCTCGAGTTGATCGTGTTGTTGTTCGCAGTCGCGTTTACCAACAAGCTCGAATTGTTATTCTTTAAATCTCCTTCTAAACCACCACTCGCCGCGGTCGCGTTCGCGGACGTCTCGTTAGAACCTTCCAAAAACCCTTTCTTTAAGTGAAATTGTTCCAATATCGCATCGTGCGCTCTCCCGACAATCTTCAACGCCTGCGTCTTCTCCGGCGCGATTTTATACACCCCGACCAACGCGCCGCTTAAAATCCCCGTCCCTAAAATTCTCTGCACGATTCCAATCTTCCCGACCACGTTCCCGCTCGCGTCCAAATCGTCAAACATCCACATCGGCGAAAACACTTCGTTGATTGGAATCTCGTCGCTGGCAATGTTTGGTAAAATCCAAAAGTGTCTCCCCGAGACCAACCACACGCCGGCGAAAACCACCCCTCGCGCGACCAAAATAACCGTAAAGAACATCAAAATCGCCACACACAAGTACAAAATAATCTTCTTGAACCAAATCGGCGCCAACGGAAACAAGCACGCCAGCATGACCAAAATAGCCACCGCCCAAGAGGCGATCAAAAACGTCCAACTCATCGGCTGGTCGTACGTCCACGCGTAAAACGAATCGTCGTCGTTGGACGGATACGCGAACGATTGATTCTTCGTCTTCTCCAAATAGTGCGGATATTTCACTCGTTTCGTCCTCCCTTTCCTCGGCGCCTTATATATCCGTTCGCATCTTTGAATCAACCCGCAGTGTAACAACACGTTCCCGAGATATTCGATTTTATCGTCCATCGTCTTCCCTCCGATCGTGCACTCTTTCTCCACGAAATCCGGATCTTCCCGTAAGCTCCGGTAGAAATCTTTCGCGCGAAAAAACGACACCCGGTCGTCTCTCAGTCGCGCCGACCGTTGTTCCAACGTCGAGTGTTTCGACGCTCGCAGGTAATGCGCGATCGATCGCGCTTTTTCTTTCAACTGTTCTTGGTGGTTTAACGCTCGCTTTTGTGATGATGATGATGTTCCATCTTGTTGTTTACTCTCGTTCGCAGTATTGCGCGACACCCCGGATTGACTCATCAGGGAAAGAACACACAATACTACGCGCAAATGAATCTCTCTTTAAACTCTTTCGTTTGATCGATAGTAATACGCTTTTCCGTGCAAAAGAATGAAGAACTTGGAATTTTCGTTGAGATCTCGAGACAAAAGTCGCCACAAAGAAACACGCAAAAGAGAGGTGATTCGATCACAAACATGTCCTCAATTCTCTCGCAAATGGATAAAGACGCGACCGAGGACGAGGATTCGTACGCCACCGAAATCCTCCAGCGTCTGGACGATTTGGGCGTCACTATCCCCCCCAAACACCTCGCCGAAAACGCTCCGAAATCACAAACATTCCCCGCTGGAATTTACAAAGATAGCGCAGCACTTAGCGTGCGCGATTGGACCTTTAATCAAAATGACCGGCGCGGATAACGTGAACTTAGCGTTGCAATCGTGCGTGACGTTGAAGAATATCCGAGGGGCGAGCTACGAGGATTGCGCGAGCCGAGCGTTAGGAGCGTTGGCGGTGTTAGCGACCATGCTGGACGAACGATTCAGAGATAAAATCGGGACGTTTCGAGTGTTTGAAATACTCGTGGCGTATTTACAAGCGGCGAGATTGATGAAGGAAAGCATGGAGAAAAAGCAACGAGAGAAGGAGAAGACATCACAGCAGACGACGAAAGATGAAGATAAGATGACGATGAAAAGACCGCCGACACCGAATCCGTTATTTAACGAGGTGTTTCGAGAGTTGGAGCACGCGGCGGGGGAGAAGGCGTACGGGTATCACGCGGCGCACACGGCGAAAGAGATTGCGATTGGCGCGAAGCGCGTCGCGGAGACGTTTGCGGCGAGCGCGAAGGATAAATCGGTGTTAGATAAGCATAAGGGTCAAGTCGTTGAACGGAGAGAGATCGAAGCAATGACGGAACAGGAGGTGGAGATTACGAGAGAGGCGAACGACGCGATCAAGGCGGAGTTCAAGAAGAGGAAAGAAATGATTGCGAAGAGAGCCGGCGTGAGCGTCCAGTCGTTGACAAAGAGTAGCAATAATAACAACACCAACAATAGTAGCAATCAAGGAACGAAACGGACGAGAAAGATGGAAGATTTGGATAGCGAAAAGTACGAAAACGATGCGTTTTCGTTGGCTTCGTACGATGGAGGTAACGGCGGCGATAACCTTGACATCGCCTTTCCGGATTCGTTGTTCGATATGAGAGGCGCAGATGTCGCAAAATCTGGTCTGAAAGCTGGAAGTGGTAGGAGTAGACAAAAAACAAGGTTAGTTGGCGACGATGGGTTTGATGCAAAGACAGTAACGATTGGCGCGGTGCCAGACAGAGGAGGTCGAGTGGACGAGAGCGGAAGGTTCGTCGCTAAATTCAAAGGCGGAAAGCCGGGAGGAAGCAAAGGCGAAACCAGCGAGGCCACGACGAATAACAACAAGCGTCAATGGAGAAAGCGAAAGTAAACTAAAATAAGCAGTAGCAGTAGTAAAAGCACGCGGTGTGTTGGCCATTCTTTTTCATCACGCTATTGTAAATAAAACCGAAAATAATGTACATAAGGTTCTTTCAAAAGAGTTCTAAATTTTCGTAATGTAGTATATTATTAGTTCGACGACGACACCATCTTTTCCGCTTCCATCGTCGCTTGTAACGCCTCTCCGATCGTCCGCAAGCGCTTCCCAGCGCACGTTTGCACGACCATACCCGCCACTCTACTCGGCACGTTTTCTACGTTGACGACGCGAATCTCCGCCGACTTCACCTTTGGCCACTCCAAAGGCACTTCCAAAACTGCCACTGGTCTTGGCTCCGTGGACGAAGACATTGCCGCTCTCACGTTTGCATCAAACGCGGACCATTTCAGGGGCGTTCGACTCGCGGCTGCCGCCAACGCTTCGCATCTTTGCGCCGTGGCGGCGATTCGATCGCGAATGTTGCACAAGGCGCTCGCGCAATCCGTCGTGCCTAAAAACATCCTCGCCACGTCTTCAATCGGCGCATCCGCAGGATCTAACGTGATAGAGTTCAACCGAGCCGTTTTCTCGATGAAGCCTAAAGTTACCACGTGCGTTACTCTCCCCACTCCTCTCGCTCGTGACGACTCCATCGCTTCAGTATCCGTCTCCGGCAAATGGCTCGCCAATCGCAGCGAAATCGAATCTTCGCCAATCTCCAACAACTCCGTTCCTTGCAACGCACTGACCAAGTTCATTTGCTCTTGAATTCTCATAGACATTTCCGCTAACGTCTTGGATGCCTCCGACTCTCTCGCCGCCGCTTTACTCGCGCCAATGAGATACTTCGATTGCGCTCTCAACTCTACGAACTGCGCGTCCAACGGCGCAATCTCCTCGTCAATCTTTCGACAACTCGCCTCTTTCTGCGCAATCCCTCGGTTCATTCTCTTCAACGCGTTATCCAACTCCTTCAATTCGTTTTGTAACTCCTCCTTCGTCTTCTTCTCGTCCAGCAACTCCGACGCTCGATTGCTCGTTTGCAACCCTTGACTCCTCGCCAACTCTCGCATCTCCGCCGCTTTCGACTCGTCCTCCAACTGCGCCACCTCGTCGATAATCTTCTGCAGCTCTTCTTTTTCCTTCACGTATAAACCGTACTCCTCGTGCACACGCGCGATCGTTTCCTCGGTCTCCTTTTCTCTCTTCTTATTCTCCTCTTGTAACTGTTTCACTTCCGCGTGCAATTTTTTATACTCCTCCGTCTCCTCGAGCGCCGACTTCGCGTGTTTCCCAAACATAACCTCATCCTCCTTTCCAGATAACAACGCTTTCAAAAAACCTTGCTCCGTGCTCAGTTCAATCGTGCCAAACTTTAAGCGTTTCAACGCCGCGCGTATGCGATCTAGGTCTTGTTGATTGTTCCCGACTGCTTTTTCCTTGGCCACTTCGAGTATTTTTTGAATCGATTCCTCCGTGTGGTTTAATTCTTTCAAAGCGCTGTTTGACATAATTTAGACAAAAGAGATTTAAGAAGAGGTCAGCGGCATGCTTTTAAAGAACGCAAACAAAGAGACGCATGTACTAAACACACGCAAAGTCTCTCTCTCCCGACGACGACGAAAACGACCTCCTTTAAGAGTCGCGAGAGAAGTCATAGAACTAAAAGAATTCCAAGGGGAGAAATTCAAATTTTCAAATACCTTCGTAAACTGTGCGCGTTGGGATCTTTCTTTGCTTTTTTAATCAACGTCACGTCTTCTTCTTTTTCTTTGTTATTAATATCATTACCGGGAAAGAAGTAACGCTCGTACTCGGTGACGCTCTGCGTCAACTCGTGGGTCGCGTCCACGAACGTGAGCTTTTTCGCCGGGAGTAAGTCTTGCGTTAACGTCGTGTCTTGCATCATTTCTACTTATGGGGAATGATTTGCTTTTAAAAGGGGGAAACAAAAGCAGTTCTATTTAGGGTTTTTGAATTTTAAGCAAAAAGAAGCAGAAGCTTTTAATATTAAGAACGCTTGGCTACTCAAATCAAATCAAATTGAACGTGACGACGGCGCCATGACCAGTGGCTATATTCCTCATCAAGTTATCTTTCCAATTGTAGTTGATCCATTTTTTTGTGGTGAGATCTACAGGTTTGCCACCTAAAGGTAAAAAAATTCGACACACGTCGACGTCTTCGCGTTTCATTCCGGAAAGCACGGACGAGGTCGCGACGTAGGACCAACATTTTAAGCTCGTCTTGTTTTTCGCTTTTTTAAAGTGCTTCAGCTCGAGAATAAAGGCTGAATTTTCGGGGATGTGTCCAACTGTCGTTTGAAAGCAGCACTCCGCGCCGGAGGTGTAATAAATATTCGAAGTGCCGCTCAACTTGCGCTGAACTCCTTCTCGCACCTCTTCACTCACGGCGTCGTTTCGAACGTCGAGACAATTCCATCTCTCAATAACATCACCTTCTTCACTCGCGAGCGACAGCGTCACACTCACTCCTTCCATGAGTTCCGCGTCTTTCAAATTCGTAAACGCGTCGACGCGCATGAATATCGTTCTCGTCGACTCGGCGTTTACCACGTCGGCGAGCGTCTCGATGTCCGCGCTACTCTCCACCTTGGCTATTTCGAGCTCCAGTCTTTCTTTTTCTCTGTCCAAAATCCGTTTCCCTTCCTCCGTGTTGTTTACAATCTCCAACAGTTCTTTGTTCGTAAACTCTCTCTGTTCTCTTCTCGAGAAAAATTTCTCCTTCTCTTCCAACTTCCTCGCGATTAACCTCGCGCGTTCTCTCTCTAACTTCTCTTCCTCTTCCTCTTTTCGTCTTAACTCTTCTTCCTCTTCGATTCGTTTTTTTTCTTCCTCGATTCGTTTCTCCTTTGCCATTTGTGCCATCGATTCTCGTTCTTCCGTGTTTTCGCGTTCGCGTATTATTTTCGCCACCTCGTCGGTGTACTTTAAAAGCCTCTCTTCTCCGCTGCATAATACAACCGTCTTGAACTCTCTCTGTTCGTATTCGTTCAGGTAAGTGCAAAAGAGATTTTCGTAGCATTTGGAGCACACGACGGGGTTCATTTCATCTGTTGTTGTTGTTCTTTTCCCGCACTTCGAGTATCCCAAGTAGACTTTGTCGTCTTCGTTTTCGTTCGAATGAATATTCTCATCGTCATCATCGTCCTCGTTTATTATCTTCTTCTTTGTCTTCTTCTTCCCTTTATCCGTTTTTAATTTGTTGATAAACAGTCGGCATGAAAACGATTTTACCGAAACCTTGTCCACGAGTCTCACGAAACGAGCGCACTCCTCGGGTGAATCCCGGAAAGGAGTTATTACTCCTACGCGCGTGTCCTTTTCGTCGTCTTCGCATTCAATCTCGCTTTTGTCGGTGGTGGTCGAAGCGCTCATATTGGTATTATGTTATATTGTGTTGTATTATCTTCAATTAAAAAAAGGCCTCTTCAATTAAAAAAAGAAAGGCTAACAACAGAGGAGCAAAAAACGTACTATGCCTGAACCCGCTAAAGATACGGCGATAGAAATCACGCCGAAACCGCGAGCATCTTCGGTTGGTGTTCCGAGGATTGTCGCGGAAATCAACCGCGTCGCATCTCGCGTGAGAGACAGAAATAAAAAAGAAGAAGAAGAAGATATAGATGATGCCGAAGTTTTGGACAACGACGCACCGACGCCGTCGCAAAAACCTGCGGATATTCAGATTATACGGGAGAATACACACCGTCGCCGTGGAGTCGATAAAGTAATCGTGGGTCTTCTTGTTTTTATCAGTATACTGCTTCTTATTGGATGTGTCCTTCTCGGATTCGTTCTCAAAGACGAAAGGACGAAAAACACACCTTCCCCACCTTCCTCAGAAAAACCTCTTTCTTCCCCACCTTCCTCAGAAACACCTCTTTCTTCAGCGTCCCAAGAAATTGTGGAGTACAAGGAAATTAAGTGGGAGGTGTATTCATTCTATACAGATTCCAGCCAGTATGTGTTTAGTAAAGGGTACTCTTTCACCGAAGTTATGAAAATGGAAGGACTTACTGATGATGAAATATACACGAACTGTTCTTATGTAAATGCTGCTTGGAGGACGCCTAGTGGTAGTTATTTTTGGGGTGCGCGTCAGTGGTCATACTCAAAAGCGTGTGTCTTGACGGTCTTGTTACACAAATTAGCAAAAGATAATTGGGATTTGGTGAGTGTGATGGAATATGATGAAGGGATTCCTGAAATGTATAGCTTTTATTCTAATAGCTGGAGCGCAGGTTCTCTTGGTTCAATTACCAAACCTATCAGATTTAAAAGAACAACACCAATAACGAGTTCTGTGGCTACTTCATCGCCGATTGTTTTGGAACACAAACTCGTCTTTTGGAACAACTCGTACGGAGATTTCAAACGAGCGACGGTAAATGAAGGTATTACCACGAGCGATATTGAAGCTTGTTATTTGTATTCTGGAACGGATGCTGATTGGGAACAGATGTGGGCAGATGTACCAAGCATAAACAAAATATGTTTAGTTCGTCTCTTCACCAGTACCTTAGAGAAGGAGAATTGGACTTTGGTCTCATCCAAAACTATATATAGATTCGAGGAGAATACATCTTATCACTTCACGAGACCTTCTCCCCCTCCTCCTCCACCACCTTCTCCTCCACCACCGAGTTCTTGGGACGGTTCTTGTCTTGGTCCATCGTGTAATGAAGTGTCTTGCGGAAGTAATTCGTGTAAAAACGGTGGGTATTGCGAACCTACGAACACCGCCTTGTGTCTTTGTCCCCCAGCGTACGGAGGAGATGATTGTTCGAGTACCTATGTGCTATTTTAACAATATGTGCTATGTGTTTAACAATATGTGCTATGTGCTATTTTAACACCTAACTCACTTACGTATTTTGCATACGCTCTGCAAAAAACCCTAAGCCCTATAAAATACGAGAGCGACGGTTCGTTTGCACATTTGTCTGCACATGTGTTTCGTTTTTTCTCTGCATCATCATCAGAAGAGAAACACACGCCGCGCGTAATAAACACATAAATCGATAAGAAGGAAGGTCCGAATCACGACAAAAATAACTTTTTTCTTTGTTGTTGAGAGAGCAAACACGACGCGCATATAAAATACACACACCTTGACCTCCGGGAAGGGAGAGGTAAAGAGCGGAAAACATTCCATTCGCGGGGAAAAAAAGTCAACATTTACCGGACTGATTTTTATTGTGTACGAAGACTACGACTATGTTTTCGATGTACCAAGGCGGGACGCACGTGGAAGTGTTCGACGCCGGGACGACGAAATTTTGCACAAACACCACCACAACTACAACGACCAGTAGTCGCGGGTTGAACGCGTCATCAGGAGCGTGTGGTGACGACGATTCGTCAAAAAAGTCTTCAAAGTCACTTTTTGCTGCTTCAAACAACAACGCGCAGTCGGCGCTTCGCCAGGCGAGAAACCAGCGAGGCGTCCAGTGGCAAATTTCGGACGCGAGGAAAACGGTCAACTCGAGGAATAAGAAGTATTACGAGTCTACCGCGAAAGGGTACGTGTTGCAGCTGGAAAACGCGTCCATTGAAACCGTCGTTCAACAACACTCGAATACTACCTCTTCTTCGGCGAAAGCGCGACAACTCACGCAGCCGATGGTGTGCGCGCAGATTTACGTCGAGAAACCGGAGGATAAGTTTACCATCGAGTTTGTGTTTTCCGAAGTTGAAACGAGGAGAGACAGGCGGAGAGTGGTTCTCTCGACCGCGTTTTTAGAGACGAAAACGTCGCCTTTGCACTGTCAGGTGCCTATCGTCGCGAAGAAGAGGAGAGCGACGAAGAGTGTTTCGGTGAAAAGCACCGCATTTCCAAACAAGAAGAAATACCAACAACACCATCAGCAACACGAAGACGAGAACGATCTCACGAGAACATCGAGAGATAGTACTCGACAGTTCACGTACGACTCGTGGGTAAACTTTATCGTTCCTATTCCGAAGCTTTTGAAAAAGTGCTTCGGCGACGCGGCTACGAAACAGAAATACGCGATTGAGAAAATTCGCATCTCCGGGACGTGTTTAATCAAGCGCGTGTTGACGTTGCGAGGAGACCGATTATCGTCTGGTGGATTCTTTGGTGAAGACGATTACGTCCCAGCGAGCGTGGACTTCCCGAACGGAGTCGACCGGAAATCTATCCTGTTCTTGGGCGAAGAAGACGAAGAAGTTCGCGTCGATTCGAGATCGACGAAAACCGCCGCGGTGCGCGAAGAAGGTAGATCCCCCGCGAGGAAGAAGCAGAAAGACAACGACGTCATCGCACATATCGCTACACCTGCTCGACTTACGTATCGCGAACGTCGCCAGCAGAATCATCGACAAAGTAACATCAACGCGGCGATCAAATCTTCGCTTTCGACTGCCCTCAAAGCCATCGATACGAATTACGAAAAATTGACGAAAATTTCGTCACGTTCACCGTCACCTCCGTCGTCGTTTTCGTCGTTTTCATCCGCCAGATCGTCTCGAGATGAAAAGAACGAGAAAAAGACGGTCCGACTTGCACCAGATACGCCGCCAAACGAGGTGGAAGATGTCGAGGAAAAGAGTGAAGACGCGCGTTCGTCGCATTCGGATGGATCGATGATATCGAGATCATCGTCTTCTTCATCTCGCTCGCAACCTATGATCGGCGGCGGCGGCGGCGGCGACGAAGACGAAGACGACGACGAGAACGGAAAAGATTCGCCCGAAAAACTGGTCTCTTTTGTCGACGTTGTTCCGTTACCGAGAAATGATCTCTCGGTCCGAGTGCCCAACTCGAGGCGCTCAAACTTGTACCGAGACTCGGCTGAATATAAATCGTCCTCAGAAAGCGACGACGACGACGACAACGACGACGAAAAAGACGACGAAAAAGAGGACTTGGATGAAAATGGTAAAGACGAAGAACTACCCCCTTCGAACTGGGACGCCGCACTTGGTTTCAGCAGCAATGATGAAGAAGAAGAAGAAGAAGACGCGTAAAAAAGATGTGAGATCGCTCTAAATTTACTACTTGAAAATACAACGCGTTCTCTATGATAGAAGCGTAAAATCTCTCTCTCTCTCTCTCTCTCTCTCTCTGTGTGTGTGTGTGTGCGTGTTATTATCCACACTCACATCTCAAACTAATACCCAACGCTCACCGCGGCGTTGACGACAATAAAGTCGTCGTTCGCTCGCCCGTCCGCGTCGAAGCCGTCGCCCATGGCTTCTATCGCGATTCCACTCGACGCCACCATCCCTCCTCTCACTAACTCCACGTCCACAGATCCGTACGGAAATACTTTTTTCACCTCATCTACGTCCACTGGATACGCATCGATCGGCGCCGCCACGAGTACGTGTAACTTCATCCCGCCGTACCCGCCCGGTATCAAGTCCGCGATAGCCGGTAACGAGTTGAAACTAATCGCATCTTTACACGCTCGCACCGCGGCTTTCGTGCCGTCTTGTCCGTGTTGATCCGACCCGACTCCGAGTTCCACGAATAACGTTTTCGACATTTTGTCGTGCTTTTCCACGTTTTCTGTTCTTTGTTGTTGCGTCTCCGATGATGAAGCTTTCGCGCGCAGAAGGAATCGATTCACCATCGCTCTTTTCCCGAACGAAAGACTTTTACCGGAGGAAGAGGACCCCGAAAGCAGTAAAAAAGGAGACGTCGCTCGCACAAACATTACTCCCTCTCTCTCTTTCTCTCGTTCGAGTGAATAGTGCGTGTAATGTGCGCAGCAGAGAAGCGCGCGCAAAGTTTGTGAAGAATTCAATTCCGTTGGGGAAATACCGTTAGATACGAATGGATTCCTCATTCGACGCGCGCTTTGCGGGCGATAGATATATAATAAAGACAAAGACATGAACACTCCCAGAACACACACAACAACCAAAACAACTGTAACGGTTTGTCAAATGTGCGATATTGCGCTCGAATACGACGCGCACTCGGCGGAGTTTTTAGCGTCTCGCAAAGTCCAGTGTGGGAGGTGCACGTTCGACAACGACATCGGGGAAAAGGAGGAGAAGACGAAGACGAAGACGAAGACATCAGAAGTAGAAAACGGCGACGAAGCACTCGCGAGACGATTACAGAAGGAAGAAGACGCGAGAGGAAGTAATCATCACGGGAGGAGTTTTGGGTCGTGGATGAAGGATTTGTTTTCAGCGCTTCCTTTGCCTCAGGAGGAGGCTAAGAAACGACCGCCTACGTGCGCCAAGTGCGAACGAACGGTGACGGACGTCGGGTTATTCGACGGCGAGCGAGTGACACAAAACAACATGTTCTCTCGAACAACGACGGTGAGATATTATCAAACCTCGGAGTATTGGAACGAGTTTTTGTGTCGGGAGTGCTTCGAGGGCGAGAGACGCGGATACGTGGTTCGGTGCGACGGGTGTCAAAAGATCGAAAGCGAGCGGTGTAAGCGAGAGTTGGGTGGATTCGTGAGGCTTCCGGAGGAGGAAGAGCAAGGATCGGGGAATGCTGGTGCAGATGGTGGTGGAAGATATTTGTGTTTAGAGTGTTCTGGGTCTGTCGTGGTCGATAACGAGGACGCGTGGATATTGTACGAGGAAATAAAGCAGTTCATGATGAACGAGTTAGATTTAACGATGCCGGAGAGGATGCCGCCGTTGCACGTGGTGACCGAAGAATCAATGCGCTTATCCATAGGGAGAGACCAAAATACAACAGCGCACGTGTACAACGACGACGACGTAAACGACGACGACAGAGCAGGAGGAGGCGTAGATTTTAGCAACACCCGAACTCGAGGTTTATGTCTGTCCACCGAACACACGCTCACTCGCGTCGTGCGTCGCCCGGAATTCTCCTGGCAAGAAGGCATCACATTCTCCGAGACGCCCATCCACGTCGGCTCTCGGAGCAACGTCACCGCCATCATCGTCGTCAACTGCCTCCCGCGACTCCTCTTCGGCTCCATCCTCGCTCACGAAATGACCCACGCGCACTTCCGCCTCACCCCGGGATACCCTCGAAAAATCAACCGCAAAGTCGAAGAAGGCTTGTGCCAACTCATCGCCTGTCTCTGGACCGAACGCGAAGCGCAAAAGATCGACGGAAACGACGAGGAGGCGAAAAACCAGCTCGCGTTAGCCGGATGCATAGCGCACAACATCCGCAACGAACCGTCGGAAATCTACGGCGACGGCGCCAGAATCGCTCTGCACAGGTACGAAAAACTCGGCAACTGCAGAGACGTGTTCGACTGCGTCAAAAATACCGGACAGTTCCCCGAGTACGACGTATGATCATCTCTCTCGATAGTTTTAGATTATTAGAATACTCTCTATAAATAAGAGCTTGTTTGTGTCTTTTCCTGTCTTTTTTTGCTTAAAATTCCACATTTTTTATCCACAAAAGAAGTAAAAATGTCCTCTGATACGGCGGAATCGGTCTCTGCGCAAATCGCCTCGCAAGGCGCCATCGTGAAAGCGTTGAAACTTTCCGGGAAAGGAAACGACGACCCGGACGTGTCTTCGGCCGTCTCGCATTTCAAACAGTTAAAAGCAAAGTTAGCCGAGCTCACCGGCGTGGAAGAGATTGTTGGCGGCAGGGAAAAGAAGAAAAAAAAGGACGGAGGAGGGAAAAAACCAGCACCATCGTCGACGAACAAAGAGATGAAGAAAGAGACGAAACTGGGGATGCACGTCGGGATCAACGAAGATTTCGGGGCGTGGTACTCCCAAGTCGTCGTCGAAGCGGAACTGATTGATTATTACGACATCAGCGGGTGTTACATTTTACGTCCGTACGCGTTCACGCAATGGGAGTACATTCAGGAGTTTTTTAACAAGGAGATTAAAAAGTTGGGCGTAGAGAACGCGTACTTTCCGATGTTTGTCTCTCAGTCTCGATTGGAAGCGGAGAAGGATCACATCGAGGATTTTAGCCCAGAAGTCGCGTGGGTGACGAGATCGGGGGATTCAGAGTTGGAGTGTCCAATTGCAGTCAGGCCGACGTCGGAGACGGTGATGTACCCGCACTACGCGAACTGGATCCGGTCGCACAGAGATTTGCCGCTGTTGTTGAATCAGTGGTGCAACGTCGTGAGATGGGAGTTTAAACACCCGACGCCGTTTATCAGGTCGAGAGAGTTTTTATGGCAGGAAGGGCACACGGCGCACGCGACGAAGAAAGCGTGCGACGAGGAGGTGAGGACGATTTTAGATTTGTATCAACAAGTGTACGAGGACTTGTTAGCCGTGCCGGTGATTCCGGGGGTAAAGAGCGAGAAGGAGAAGTTTGCCGGAGGTTTGTATACGACCACCGTGGAAGCGTTCGTGCCTTACACTGGAAGAGGGATTCAAGGCGCGACCAGTCATTGTTTGGGACAGAATTTTGCAAAGATGTTTGACATTACCTTTGAGAACGATAAAGGCGGACGATCCATGGTGTGGCAAAACTCGTGGGGGATGACGACGAGAATGTTGGGTGTGTGTTACATGGTGCACGGTGACGACGTCGGGTTGAGATTACCACCGAAAATTGCGCCGATACAAGTGGTCATCGTGACCATTCCAAACTCAAAGTTGAGCGAAGAGAAGGCGCAGATGTTGAAAGGTATGTTTTTCGTCTCGCGAAATAAAAATCGCGATTTTGTTTTTGCGCGTTTGTTTCTCGTACCGACTCTCTTACCTTGTGTTTGCGACTTTATTCGTGTCGTCGACGCTCTTTTCATAAAGAGTCGAAGATTAAAGATTAGAATTACTCCTTTACCAATAGTCCATCGAAGTTATCGTTGGGTTATAATGGCTTGGAGCCGACATTTTTTTTTTCATTTCTTTCTGTTGGTTTTTTTTTGTCTCTCTCACTCACTCACTCACTCACTCGCGCTTTCAAAATCAAACACAGATAATGCTGAAGCGATCGGGAAATCTCTCACGGATAGCGCGAATGTCCGCGTCAAGACGGATACCAGAGACAACTACACGCCGGGATGGAAGTATTCGCACTGGGAAGTTAAAGGCGTTCCGATTCGTCTCGAGTTTGGACCGCGGGATTTGGACAACGAAACGTGCGTTTTAGTTCGCAGAGACACTCGCGAAAAAGAGGTGTGCAAATTAGCCGACGTAAACGCGAGAGTGCCAGAGCTTTTGGTTGAAATTCAACAAAACATGTTCAATCAAGCCAAGGCGATTCGCGACACGTCTACGATTACGGTCACGGAATGGAAAGATTTCGTCCCGGCGTTGGACCAAAAGAAGATGGTGTTGACCCCGTGGTGCGAGACGAAAGAGTCCGAAGAAGAGGTGAAGAAACGCTCGTCGGAAGAAAGCGAAGGCGGGGCGGCGAAGACGTTGTGCATCCCATTCATTCAGCCGCCGTTAAAAGAAGGAACGAAGTGCTTCATCACCGGGAAACCTGCCACGGTCTGGGTGTTGTGGGGAAGATCGTACTAAGGAGAAAGAGGAGAAGGGGAAAATATCTATTTACACGAATATTGTTATTGTAACCATCTACATTCTCTAAAGCTATCAGTCGGTACTATGTTTTCGTCTTACTATTATCTAGAACTAGAACGAGTTTCGACTTCTATTCGCTACGTTTGGTCCCCACTCCTCGTACGCGCTTTTACTTATCTGTTGATTCAAGTTCCACGTCACTTTACCGAGCACCGCGCCTCCAGTCCAGCTCAAGTGCTCCATACTTTTCTCGTGCAAATAGTCCGGCGCGGATGCGACGACGTTCACTTTGGCACTTTCCGGTGCAATCTTTGTTCGAATGTCTTCGCCTAACCGTTCGCGGAGACCTTTGACGGAACTTTCCGTGCCGTGCGCGACGACGCACTCGAACGCGTTTTCTTTCCCGTGAGAAAAGAAATGCCCAGCTTGCGCGTGTCTGAAGGAATTCTCTACCGCCGACTGTATGGCTTCGACAATTTCACTATTCGCGTCGTCGTCCGTATTTGAGGAACAACAATACAACGCGTCGCCGAGCGCAAACGCGTCTTTCGTTTCCACGCTAATCTTATTTCCATCCGGCAACTGATACGACTCCATTCCCTCTCCTCCTCCGTTATTTTCATCATCATCGGCGCTCCATCTCACCCTCGCTAAGTGTCTATTCACAATCATCCTCTCCCATTTCTCCATCTCCGCGTAAATCTCTTTCCCTTCTCGCACCGTCGTTCCACTCAACGCTTTCTCGCAACACCGCTCGCCCCCGCCTTCGATCCGTCGACACGTGCTCTCCACAATCTTCCCGTCCGAAACCGTCGCGCAATCCACCGTCTCCGCGCCAACGTCCACCGATATCCCGTTCAACCTCCCGACTCCAGCTAACGCGCACACCGCCGCGTTCTCCGCCGCGTACCCGGACACTCGAAACTCCTCGAATAACATTTGACACACGCGTTCTCGTTCTCGTCTCGAGGCTAAAATCGGTTCCACTATGAACACGTTCTTTTTGTTCTTCTCTTCCTCTTCCTCTTCCTCGGGTTTAATCCACCCGAAATTCTCGTAAAAGAGCGCTTCGAACACCGCTTGCAAGGCGTCGAACGATTCCACGCGTCTCCCAAGAATCGCGCTTTCCACCGACGTTTCTTCGACGGCGTTGCAGTCCGAGGAAACTCTCGTCGGTTCTTGCATTTGATGTTCTTGTTGGTGTTTGGTTACCATCGAGGACGAGGAGTACCCGCCGAGAATATGGTTTCGATTGCCGTAATCGATCACGACGATCGGTACCGCGTTGGCTTTCGACAGGTACGCGTCCATTTAGAGATGATTTGATGATACTGATGTCGCGTTGTTATTGTTTTGATGAGGAACTTATGCCGCACAATTTCCCCGCAAAACACCTCGCGTGTTCTATGTATTACCAAACCTTAACGACGAAGATGTTTTCTCTCGCGACGACGCGAAGGATGATGCTCGCGCGGAGGAACTACTGTTACTCTTCTTCTTTTCACACCGCTGTTGGGAAGAGGAAAACGTCGTCCTCGTCGTCGTCTTTCTCGGCGTTAAACGACAACAACGAGAACAACGTCGTCGTTCTCGTCGAGGATGATGATTACGACGACGACGCGAGACGCGAGAGTAGCAGCAGTAGTAGTAGTAATAATAATACGAATAATAATGGTCACATAGTGCTCGTCGACGGCATGTCCTTCCTATTCCGCGCGTTTTACGGCTTCCAAGCGCGCTCGGACGCGACCAAACTCATAAACAGCAAAGGCGAAGATGTGGGCGTTTTGCACGCGTACGCGCACGCCATGTGCGCTCTGTTGGAATCGAGACCATCGCATTTCGCGGTGTGTTTTGATAGCAAAGGGAAGACGTTTCGGCACGAAATGTTTGTGGATTATAAAGCGAATCGGCCGCCAACTCCCGAGGCGTTGATTGCCTTGATTCCGAAGGTGAGCGAGTTAGTCGAGGCGATGGCCATCGAGACGGTGAAAGTGAGCGGCGTGGAAGCGGACGATATCATCGGGACGTTAGCGACGCGGTCGGTGACGGAGAAAGGGTTTAAGGTGTCCATTGCGAGTCCGGATAAGGATTTTTGTCAGTTGTTGAACGAAAACGTTCGGATGTTGCGGCCGGGCGGCGGAGGGCAGTTCAGCGCGTTCACTTTGAGAGAGTTCGCAAAGACCCACGAAGAGTTGATTCAGCCGGAACAATTCGTAGATTTCTTAGCGTTAGTTGGAGATTCAAGCGATAACGTCCCTGGAGTCGAAGGCGTGGGACCGAAAACGGCGAGAAAATTGTTGAATAAATACGCCAACGTGGACGCGATATTAGAAGCGGCGAAGAACGGCGAGGACGAGTTTGAAAAGATGGGCACGAAGAAAGTGAGAGAGGCGTTGAAATCGGAGAAAGGACAAAAAAGTGCGCAGTTATCGCGAAAGTTGGTGGAAATTCGTACGAAACTGTCCGCACCAGACGTGAATGGTGATTTAGACGCGTTTCGCGTGACGACGCCGGACGATTACGGGCGCAAAGCTATGGACTGCTTCGAAAGGTACGAGTTGCCGAGCGCCGCGGATAGATGGAAAGCCATACATAACATCATACTTTAGATTTCTTTTTATGTCATCATCGCTAAAGCCTACGTACCTACGCTATATCATATTAGACAGAGAAACGGTCGCTTTTACTTTCCTTTAAAAAAAAAAAGAAATCGCATTTCGCGTTTAAAGAAGAAGCTTTGATTCATCAGAGCACAAAACGACACAAAAGCATCATGTCTTCTTCTGCTACTGCTTATACTCTTGGGGTGAGGACGAGAGCGCAGAAAAGGCGGATGGGTGAGAGAGATTTGTGGGACGTGATTGTTAATAACGACGATATAACTTTCATTCATATTCTTCCGAGATTGAATTCGAATGATGTGAAATTCTTGTACGAGGTGAATACGGAGACGAGAAAGTTGGTGAAGAGATCATCTCGCGCGAGTGATTTGAAAAAGGAGTTTAAAGTGAACGAGATGTCCTCGATAACGACGTTGGAAGTTGCGTGGGAGAATAAATCGTTGTGGTCGCGTTACTTAAAAGGCGAAACATGGTTCTGCTATCGAGTTGCTAAAACGAATAAACTCGAGTTGCTCAAGTGGGCGCGAGAGGAGAAAAAGTGTGAGTGGGATGGAAAGACGATTAATGTGGCCGCAATACAAGGTAATCTGGAAATGGTAAAGTATTGCGTTGCAAATGAGTGTCCTATCGATGGGAGGGCGTGTGCATGTGCTGCCGATGGCGGTCATCTCGAGTGCCTCAAATACTTACACGAAGAAGTCAAAGCGCCTTGGGATTCTTATACTGCCGAATGGGCTGCTGAAAATGGTCATCTTCATATACTCGAATATCTTGTTGAGCGTAAGTATTATGCATTTAGCACATATGCGTGTCATCTGGCGGCCAAGTACGGCCACTTGGACTGTTTGAAGTACTTGCACAAAACCGCCAAAGCGCCTTGGAACCACAACGCCGTTCGAGAAGCGCACGAGAACAACCACCCCGAATGTGTACAATACCTCCTCGACAACAACTGTCCTCTCCCAGAAGGCTGGTCGTACGAAGATGGAGAGTTGCACGTTGTAGAATCAGAATCAGAATCAGAATCAGAATAATCACATCTTTGTGTTTTATTATTCGTCTTTACTACTACTACTACTACTACTACTACTACTCATATCTTTCGCGGTTGTTCCTACTAACAACGCGAACACAAGCACCACGTTCATCAACGCAAACACATCCAGAAACCAAAATCCGGTGATAGATCCTAACCCTTCAATCGGCGAGGCCGATCCAAATACGTTCGCGAGCGCGTTCGAACCTTCCGTTGGCGGTTGCCAGACGGTTACTCCCGCGATGGATGCATCTTCTAACAACGGCGTTGTTGTTGGGGAAACAGCTGCTCTCGATATATTCACACCCCTCCTCTCAAAACTGCTTTTGTTGTTCTTCTTCGTATTTATTCTCCTCCTGCTGGGGGTGAAAGGCCCAAACGCATAGGATGGCGGAACACGACAGACGACGGCTGCGTGGTGCATCTCTCGTCGTTGTTATTCTTCTATGATGCGTAGTATAGAGAGCGTCTTGTTTCGTCTACTTTGTCGAGTTACACGTGTAGGGGAAATTTCAAAATGAGGGAAATGTTGAAATGCAGGTTGTTGTGTGGTTCTTCTCTCTTACGATACTAAGGTATGGTTGAGATAAGAATCTCAATTTGTTTTTGCTCTCGTTGTTGTTACCAACAGCGAGAAGAGGCCGTGAACGCTTACGCGGAGGTAAACTCTGTAATGATAAAGAGAGAATTGGAAAGGTGAGTAAATTTCGACCCGTTGAAGGAATTTAAAAAAAAACGCACTGGTGACAGCCTTGGTCCCTTCGGAGACGGCGTGCTTGGCCAATTCACCCGGCAAGATCAATCGAACGGACGTTTGGATTTCTCTGGACGTCACGGTCGGCTTCTTGTTGTATCGGGCCAACTTGGCGGCTTCAGTCGCGATCTTTTCGAAGATGTCGTTGATGAAGGAGTTCATGATGCTCATCGCCTTGGAGGAGATGCCGGTGTCCGGGTGCACTTGCTTCAAGACCTTGTAGATGTAGATCTTGTAGGTTTCGACCTTCTTCTTGGAGGACTTCTTGGCGCCGCCTTTGACGGTCTTCTTTGCTGGTTTCTTGCCGGCCATTTTTGTTATGTGTGTGTATGTGAGTGTGTTTACTAATGGCGTCTTTATTGGAGGGAAATGGTAGAGGAGTTTGAAAATTTGAATTTCGAGTCCTCGGTTTTTCTACAATTTCAAAATCTGTTGAAAAAAAGCAGAATCTAATGGATCGCAGCTTCTTTTATACGCAATCAATTGGCGCGCAAAATGTCACGTACGGTTCTAATTGGTGTAATGAATGAACAATAAGAATTGGATACCTTTTAATAGAGTATTGGTCACTCAAGACTAAGAACACTGGATTTGTTCGAATTTGTCTTCAGAAAGATGAATTTCGAGTGTTGACACTTTTTCAGTTCCCCCTAAAAAACACAAAAACTCCACCGAGTTCCTCATTAAAACAAACAAACAAATAACACAATGTCTGGACGTGGTAAAGGTAAATCCTCCAAAAAAGCTGTCTCGCGATCCGCGAAGGCTGGCCTCCAATTCCCGGTTGGCCGTATCGCTAGGTACGTTGATTATATGTATCGTTTACATTTTACATTCGATGAGAGCGCGATATGGATGATGCATTTTGGAAATGCGTCCGTTCCTCGAATAATACGATTTTGAAATTACAAGCGCTGACTTTAAACTCTCTTTCTATCCATAAACAGATACCTCAAGGTTGGCAAATTCGCCACCCGTGTCGGTGCTGGCGCCCCGGTCTACTTGGCCGCGGTCTTGGAATACTTAGCGGCTGAAGTTCTCGAACTCGCCGGGAACGCCTCCAGAGACAACAAAAAGTCCAGAATCGTACCGAGACACATCCAATTGGCCATCAGAAACGACGAGGAATTGTCCAAGTTGTTGGGCACGGTCACGATCGCGTCTGGCGGTGTCTTGCCGAACATCCACTCGGTCTTGTTGCCGAAGAAGTCCAAGAAGTAAACGCTTATTGAAGTTTCTTCTTGAGATGTTGTATAGTAGTACACACGAACAAAAAACAAAGGAAATTCTTATTTCCTCCAACCAAACTGAAAACGAATAAGATTCAAAAACAACACGCAAAAACACATGCACTCGTAAATACCCTATTACCATTCCTACCGCACGATGCTCATAGTAGTTACGTCATACTTCGTGTTACGATTTTTTTTTATAATCAAACAACAACAAAAACAAAAAGAATGTTCTACTACTGTACGTTAATAAGGTGGTCTTTCTCTCTCAATCTCAACTATTCGTTTTTTTTTCGGCGGATGAAGAAGTTTTCTTCGCGTTCAACACCCCGGAACTGTCGATTTCTCTCATCACGTTTTGTCCGACGAAAAACGCCAAGATCAAATCCAAACAACCGGATTCAGATATGGTACCACCGAACAAACTCGCGCCGCAGTTCACGTACATCGGCCCGGGACACACGCCGGCGAGCCCCCAACCGGCGCCGAAGAGCGCTCCCCCGACTAAGAGTTTCGGAGTGATGCCTTTAAACGGTTCCGCGAACGCGCTTTTTTCCGGGTGAAACGTCGGTCGTTCTACACCGTTTTTAATGACATAAAACCCTGGGATCAACACGGCCAATGCCGAAGCCATCAACACCATCAACGACGGATCGAAGCTTCGTTTGGTGAATTCCAAAAACGCCGCCACTTTTGCCGGGTTGACCATCCCGCCGACGCACAAACCGACGCCGAAGAACGCGCCGGTGGCGTATTCGTGCACCGCTCGAATCGCCGCACCGACTTGCCCGCTTCTCGGTATCAATCCTTTCCTTCCAGCCAACGCGATTGTCCCAGAGATGATAGCTCCAGTGACCAAAAACGTCCCGAACAAAGAAAACTCCTCGCTCGTCAACCATCGCACGGAATCCAACGTCCTCGCTCTTTGCGACACGCCCAACGCCCCAGTCGTATCAAACATCAACGCCGTGATCGCCCCAGACGCCATAAAAACGCACGTGTTAATCAAACTCCTCACGGACAATCTCCCAATCCCGGACAACCCGTGTCCACTCGTGCATCCGTTTCCGGCGACGCTTCCCACGCCGACCAACAAACCAGCCGCGGCTCGCCTCGTCGAGCTCGCGACTAAACCAAACCCTCCAACCGGGATTAACTGTTGCGAAAACCCGAGCAAAGGAATCCACTTCGCGCTGGTGAACAACCCCGCTAAAAATTGTAAGTGATTCAAGCGTTCTTCGAACGGGATTTTTTTATGCGTAAACGCGCGAAAGAGTCCACTCGCCCCGACCGCTTTCCCACAATTTAAGTAATGCGCCAAAGAGGAAACGCCGAGGATTAAACCTCCGGCGATGGCGGCGCCTGGAGTGAACGCAACTGTTTCATGTGTTAAAGTTTGTGTTGTTTGTGCAGACCCGTAGTGCGAGAGCACACGTAAAGAGAGTAAACGGTGAGCGCACATATCATCTTTGCAATATTCCATTATATCCATCACGTAATGGAAAAATATCTCATCACGTCACGGAACACAACGACACCGAGTACGAGAGAGAGAGAGACGTTTTCAAAAAGACGAGAGACGACACTTTTTTGTCGCGTTCGAGTGCAAAGTCAGAGCAGTGGCAGAGAGAGAGTACTCACGGATTAAAGACATGTGTGATGTGGTTCTTGATACAACTATTTTATGAGCAAAAGGAGAGACACTTTTTCTCCATAGTACAAGCGAGAGAGAACGAAAAAGACGTATCTCCTTTTCGAAAAGCGGAGAAAGGCGGAAAGATGGCGAGAGGAGGTATATGTATACATATATCTCGAATATATATAGATTCGTCGGCGTTACAGGTATTATTATTATTATTTATCGTAGTAGTAGGAGTAGTACTGGTAGTATTAAAACAGTCCGTGGCGCAATATGCGTATATGTGTATAGTATTGCGTTCGATCTCGCGTGGTGCGTTTATATTATTTCTTCTTAAGCGGAGCCCTCTAACACGTCTCGGGTGATTCTCGCCAAAGTCTGGCCGACCCAAAATGAAAGCAAGGCCAATCCGCAACCACCGGTGGCGGAAAGAGATTGATTCGTCAACGCGGCGCCGACGTTGACGAATAACGGGCCCGGGCACATGCCGGCTAATCCCCAACCGGTACCGAAGATGGCGCCCCCGACGATGAGTTTGGCGTCGATGTCAGCGGTGATTGGATCCGGGAGCTTGAACGCGTCGCCGAACGTGGAGGTATTGAGTTGATTTTTGATGATGAGGATACCAGGGATTATTGCAGCTAACGCGGCGCCCATGACGACACCTAACGACGGGTCCCACGTGCTTTGCGTGAACTGTAAGAAGGTGGACACTTTCGCCGGGTTGACCATTTGGGAGACGACTAAACCGACGCCGAAGAGGACACCGGTGGCACCGTGGACCGCGGATTTGACGACATCCGCCACTTTCGAGCCACGCTTGATGAGAATGTTGTTTTTAGCGAGATAACCGATGGTGGCGTACCCGGCAAACGCCGAGGCCAGAATTTTACCGTACAACGCTTTATCCGCTTGCGTCGCCGCGACCGTATTTGCGATAGCGTTCACCGCGATGGCCGCTTTGCCTTTCCCCGTTGTCGTGACCACGTGTAATAACGCGTTCGTGTTGAACATCGTCGCGGCGAGCGCGCCAAAAACCATGAAGGTGCACACGTTCGCCACCGATCGAACCGACAAGCGCCCGATGCCGGACAACCCGTGTCCGCTCGTGCATCCGCCGCCTAACTTTGAGCCAAAACCGACCAATATCATCGCCAAAACTAATCGCGAAGTTCCTTCGATGACTTCATATCCACCCGTCGGGAGTAAATGTGCCAAACCTAAATAGGGTAAAACCAACGGCGTGGCTACGATACCCAGGAATAAGGGCAATTTCGTTTCCCAATCGTCTTTGGAGACTCCTGAAAACGAAAAAGGCGAGACCAGGTGCGAACATCCAATCGCTTCCCCGGTGGATAAATATCTCCCCAACACCGCGGCGGCTAAGATTACACCTCCAGCGGCGGCGTTTTCTGGTTCAAAAGTCGCCACGTAATCCGCTCCGTGGTGCGCGATCGAAATCTTTCGTATTTGCTTTCTTCTTCTTCCTTTTACACTCGATTTTAATGCTGAGCTGGCAGACGATTGAATTGGATTCGAAATCCCAATTCTCCCATTCAACGACGTGAGGTTTTTATTACGACTGGATCTTCTTGCACAAGCAGCATTAGATGCTGAAATTTGTTGGGCGAATAACGATTGCATTTCGAGTTTTTTGTGTCTCTCTCTCTTATAAATATATAAATATACCTTCTTTGCGTTTGTTCCGCGCAATAATAATTGAGTTCTCTGACGTAAAAATCAAATTGGATCGGAACCTCCCTTTTTTTGTTTAGGGTTCTATACCCTAATTGGTTCCAACGTTTTTTTTTTCTTCCAAGCACATGTCACATTTTGAGAGAAATCAACGCGGGTTTGACGACGCGATAATGCCAAACTTTGGAAGCAAGAAGAAGCACGCGAAGAAGACGAAGAAGACGAAGGATTTGGAGGACAAACTTTTGGAATTGAATCTAGAAACGACCACCACGGACGAAGAAGAGGAAGAATTGGAGGCGAAGAAGGCGAGGCGAAAGCAGAAAAAGCTTTCCGAGAAGAAGAAGAAGATAAAGACCCCGAAAGAAGCGGAGGAGAAGACGTCGTACCGGCCGCCGTACGAGTGGTTGGACGACAACGAGGAGGATGGGGACGACGATGCTTCGTTCCTGCCGCGCGTGTGCACGGAAGAAAACGACGAAGAACGCAACGTCGCCTTTGAAGGGTTCGATATCACAACCTTTTACGGATCAGAGAGGTGGCAGTTTGAAAGCGACGTGTTTGGAGAAGATCGAATACACAGAGGTTCGGAGAAATTCTCCTGCGCCTTAACGTGCGGACCGAGGAATGAGACGGTGTATTTTCATTTCAAAAGTAGAGTGAACTTGTTAAAGTTTCAGAAACGACCGCGACGGTTTCTTCCGATGGGCGGCGGCTTCTGTTGCGTCGGCGTGATTTTTTCAAGCGATCCGGATTCGTGTTGTTTCAATCGTTTATTTCGAGGGGATCCATCGAAATTTGCGAGAAAAGATCAGAAAGTGTACATGTTTGCGGACGAAGCGAGCAAACAGTATTTTTTATCGTACGCGCAGGAGTTGTCGAAGGTGTGCGAGGAAGCTTTCGAAAGGAGAGGGTTTCAAGAAAACGCAGAGGTATGCGACGGAGGGTATCACGATGGTCACTATGCTCCGTTTGGAAAGTTCGATGGGTATCCAGAACACTTTAACTAATCAAATTTTGTGCATGCTTTTACTACTACTTTACTACCTACTGCTTTTGCTCATATCGCTATTTGTTAATTTATTGAAACGCCTTCAAGGAAATCTTGCCCGGCTTTCTCTCGTCTACATCATCACCATCATCGCAATCATCGACGACGCCGCTCGAATAGTCCAACAAAGCCTTAAACTGAACTCTCGTAGATGAAATCATACCAGACACCGCGCCTCGAGCGGCGAGCGGTTGTTCGCGCACCGCGGCGTTCGAGAGTCTAGAGGCATCCAGCGCCATTTTTTTACTGGTAACGTTACTAGTACCCAAAGTCTCAATCGCAATCGCAAACATCGCCGCCAAGATATTCGCGGATAAGTTCTTCGCATCCTTTTCTGCCGCATTTTTAAGGAACTTGAGCGTACTTGACACGAATAAAACATTCAAATCGGCATCAACTCGGTTCATGGATTCCGAATTCTCCCCTTTTGCCGTTTGTCTCGAAAATACAGCAATCGAAGGCGCAAGTTTTCGCAAGACGACGACGTCGTCCTCCGACGCAGAAGATTTGGAGTCAAGATAGACATCCAAAGCCATCAGCGCCACCAAAGCGCTGTTTAAATTTGTCGAAATAGATTCTTCACTCTCCAAGCGCTCCACGAGTATCTCTTCGAACTTTTTTCGATTAACTTTTTCCATTTGCGCGAGTAAGTTTGCCAAGGCGATGAATTTCTTTTCCTTCTTCTCGTACGAAATCGAAGCTTCGACGACGTCGTCTTCGATCAAATCCATGAGCAAGTTTTCATCCGTAAAACCACTGGTCGTCGTTATCGACACTTTATTCGGGGATGCTTTACCGTTGAATGGAACAGCAGCCGATGATGACGAATTCAAAAACTCAATCGCGGCATCTCGAATCTTACGATACGCCTCAGAGGATTTCGCGCAATCGAACGCAGCTTTTCCAAGCTTGTCGTTTAATAAACTTTGCGCCGCAGATTCGGCGAAAGAATGAGCGTTCTCAAACGTCTTCAACCCGCGCAAAGCGGTTTCAACTTGCTCGACATCATTGGTACGGGCGTTGAACATGAAACTCAAAGGTATGCGCGCGGCGTCTACTTCTTTGGCATCCGGAGTCGGATTGAAACGCTCGATCGCGTCGGAACTTTCGTCAGATAAAGTTCTCGTACACGCAGCGAATGGTTCGTCCAAAGAAGCGAGTAAAATAGGTTTCAAATAGTGCTCGCGAAGAGTCGACCATTGCTGCGTATCACTGGCTCTCACGGAAGCTTTCACACACGGTAGAAACGCCTCGGCGACATCTTGTACTAAACTTGGACACGCCGTGACGAGCTCGCCGGGTAAAAGTTCAAACTTGTCCATAATCATATTGTCCAGCATTTGTTTCTCGGAGCCTTCACGAAGCTCTACGCTTCGTTTAATGAGTTCGACGTCGTGGGGTAGATACGTCCACGCAGGCACGAACGCCTCGACGACGTCGGAAGGAATGGATGTAGAATCTTCTTCATTGCATATGTATGCCGTCGCTAAACACATGCACGCGGCGATTCGCGCACGCACCATCACAGCTTCGCAACACGCGTTCATTAAGGTTAAATTGTTCAAGGATGATGCTGATGATGACGACGACGACGACGAAGCTTTTGGGTACACCGGCAGCCATTCTTTCGCAAAATCAACGATGCATGCGTGCAATCGTTTCGACACGGAATCGTCCGAGCCGTGCACTTTTGCAGAGAGTGCGTGTGCCGCTAATCTCGCGCCCGCGACACGCACATCGAGCGGTGTATCGGAACTTCGAGAAGCACGAACGGCGGAGAGGATTTGTGCTTGAAATTGTTCGAGCGTTTTGGTGGACCTTTTCTTATTTCGCGCACTCGGGATGTTGCGCTGATGGAAGCCATCTCCTCCGTCCTCGTCTGAGTCGTCGTCGTCGATGTGATAAAACGCGTCCGGATCCTCGTCATTTCCCCATAATTTGACAAGAAAAGACATCATTTGTAATCCTCTCGCGCGCAATTTCGAAGCACTTGCCGTGGATAATGAATACGCAATTTGGAAACACCTTTGCCCGTGCGTCGGTAAATATGCGTTTGGAGAATCCGATGCGCGACTTAATTTAACGCTTCTATGCTCCGGAATATTACTTTCTTGAATCCAGAAAGGGATTCTCGAAAGTAGCGAAGCTGCAAATATGCGCGCCGGGAGACGCGGGTGATTATTCGCACGATTTGCATCGATATCGGATTCGTCGATTTCTTCCTCGTCCATCTCTCCCTCCTCGTTTTCTTCGTCTTCATCTTCGTCGTCGTTAAACGCATCTTCGTCGTCTTCCGATTCCTCGTCTTCGGATTCTTCCACGAGTCGTTGGTCGTCGAAAGAAAGCGCCGATAAAGCTTTGAGCGCCCGTTTGGGGTCTCTGATAGATAATTCTCTGGCCAAGACTCGCGCGCAGTTCTTTGCGTCTCGGATGACTCTTCTCGAAGCGCCTTTCGTCACACATTTTACAATGTCTCTCAACAACATCGACCCAAATTTTGACGATGATTTCGTTGACTTGGAGGCGTACTCGAAAGATATCCCTGAATTGTTTTCGTCATCGTCTGGGTATAATAATTTATGAGCGTCTTTCATGGCGAGAAACGAGAGCGTTTCCAGGGCTACTGGCTTCGTCGCGTAATGCCGCAAGGCGTCTCTAAGCGTTACGGCGACAGTCGTCATATCGATAGCGTTCGGGGCAAACATAGTCATGTGTTGAATAAAAACAACTTCAGCGTAAACAACGTCGTCGCTTTCGTTGAAGTTATCTTCGACATCATCGTTTTTCGACGTTGCCGACAGCGTCGGATATTGCTGCCGCAACTCCTGCTGAGAATTCGGATTTCTTTTTCCTCCACCTACTCCTTTACCGTTTCGGTTATCCAACGCTAAGCGGAAATTTTGAAAACGTGAATGGCTTTGCACGTCGCGTATAATTGCAGCAACATTCATCGCTTTTATGAACACTTTATGTTCCGCCGATAAGTCCGGGCCAATGGCAATAGCAGCCGCCTTCGCCAGGTGCCCACATTCCGGGACGAAAGAGACGACGTTTTTTAACAGCGCTTCTTGCGCGGGTAACGAATCTAACATATGCATAGACAGATCAACCGCACGATCCGAATCTCTCGCAAATCTACTACCACAAACTTCTGCGACGTTTGCTAATGCCCGAATTGCAAACGCGTGCGTAGATCTGTGCGTGGGATCTATGTTGAGAGAAATTTTTGAGAGCGCCTCGATGAGCCTGCGCAGCGTCGTTTCACCGATGGACATCGCGCCAATGTGCTCGATGGATTTTGAGAGGGATAAACATTCAATGGCGCTGTTCCAAGTGCGCCTGTTATGACCAGTATCTTGCATGTCCATATCGCGTGAATACGTTTCGAACAAATTATATGCGCGCTCTCTGACTTCCTCGCTCGATGCGGTTTGCTCGATGCACTTGGCGCAAAGTAGCGCAGACTCGAGAGGCGCGTGTGATGATAGAGCGTTCCGAAGTGCTCTAGAGTACCTCGAAAACATCTTTAGATGTAACTGAGAACTTTCGTTCGCATCTTCGCGCAGCATGTGAGAAACGCTCAGTATATCCGCGAATCGCCTCGATACAGCCGCATCGCATCTCAAAAAATCAGTCAACACAGGCTTTTTCGGGTGGTTGAACAGCGAAACGTGTTTTTTCCGATACTCAGACGAGTTCAAATTTACGAGCATTTTACTGTGCTCGATAACCTGAATGCACCGTTCCTCCCATGCATAGAGAAGTTGTGCTAGCGCTGCTTGTAACTTTGCATCTTTACCCCCGTCAGCGATAGCAACCTCTACAGCGCGAGAGAAGCAGGCGCGACTCGCCTCGTCTATCTGGTCGACTATGGTTGCCGCAAAAGGGAAGACATCTTTCCTCACTATGTTATCGCTCTCTTTACTGTCATCAAACACGTGCGATGGCGAATTTGGAGGTGCGTTTGAGTTTCCCCTGTACGCTCTCAGATCTGCAAACGCTTGCGAAACCGTCTCGTCTCCGTTTTCTAACGTCACGACGTGCGTGTTCACGAGCAATTCGCGTTCCGCTTCGTCCAAGAAAGAAGAAAGCGACGTCAAGCGTCCAAAATCGAGTCTATCCGTATCATCGTCGTCGTAAACGAGATCCTCTTCATCTTGATTGAACAATACATTCTTGTCATCTTCCCTCACTTCTTTTGCAAACGCTTCAAAGTTAGAAATCAAGTTTGCAATCTGTGGCGTGAAATCTTGAAATCGGCACGCCTTCTCGACATCTTTCGAACACGAGGCGTACGCAGACATTGCTCGTAGATGCAAAAGCAACTTTCGACGAACGATTTCGATATTTTCGATGCTAATTTGCGCGTCTCTCAGTTGAATTCTTTCGCAGGCGCACAAAAGAGATCCGAGCATAAGTTTTGTCGCTCGACCGTTTTCTTCCTCCGCGCTGGCGAATCTGGCGTACGCCTCGACAGCCTCTGCAGCTGCGCACGCCGCCGCCAAATCATCCCTACTCGTCGTTTCTTCTCCTTCAAAGCTTGTTTGCATCGTGGATGCTACTTCATCAAACGTGGAAGAGATGACAAATGCGATGTTTTCAAACTTTTTCCTCTTCTCCTCGTCGCGTCTTTGCGAATAGATGAAAATCGAGGAGCGCGCTAACGAGGATGCCGAGAGACAAATAAAGCCAGCTTCTCTCGCTTTTGCCGAGGCGTTCAACATGCAAAGCCTCGCGCCAACTTCTTCGACGCGATCGATGGCGTCTATGGGCACACCAAGCGGCCAACTCGCCGTTTTTTCACCGATGAGCGCGCAAATAAAGCGCGCATCGGCAATGAGCTCGTCGTCGAATCTATACGAGGGAGCGTTGCTGTCTGCGCCATGCGCATTTCCATCTTCTTTTTCTCCTTTTTCTTCTCCCCCTTTTTTTCTATCACTATTATGCATCGTTAGCGGAAACTTGACGAACATTTCCAACTTTGAGAGCGTTCTCGCGAGTTCTCGCGTCGCCATTTCGTGTCCAGCAGATAACGCCGCTTTCGCCAAAGCTCCTGCGCGTTCGTTCACTCGCCATTTCGTTCGAAAGAGCGCGTCGCCGTGCTTACTCGAAAACACGTTTTTTATGTATAAAAACGATTCGGCGTCGACGTACCCGATCGCATCTATCCCGTCTCTCACCGCGCGAAGTATAGAAACAATTCGTAAATCGTTCGTATTGTCGATTAATTTTCCTCTCCTCTTCTGCTTTGCGTTTTTCAATTTCTCGTCGGCGGTGGACACGATTTGGCAACGTAAAATATCGAGAATTTGTTTCAACGTCGCTTTTCTCGTCGACTCGTCCACGCGCTTCTCGAACGCGGCGACTCGTAACACGGCCAACCCACACGCTGCGGCAAAACAGTCGTTCTTTCTTAATTTTGACGCGAAACCTACTTTGACAATATCTCTCGTGCACTCCTCCACCGAGTACGACTTGCCGCTGAATTGTGGGTTGGTCGCGTAGCGCATCCACGCGCGCGCGACGGCATCTTGTATCGCTCTCGAATCTTTAAAAGTCGTTACTTCACTCGTTTCGAACAAAGGTATGATAAAGCACGTTTTTACGGTGTACAAAGAAGACGACGAGGATGACGTCGAGAGGGCGCGATCTTCATCGGCGAACTCGCCCCCCATCGTATCGTCGTCGTCTCCGATATTGTCCACTACACCTTCCTCCTCGGTAGATTGGGTCAATTGACTGCTACTTCCTCTGATACCAATGCTAGCAGTAGTACCTATTTTTCGCTCCACTTGACTCGCCACGGTTGCGAATGCCGATATGACTTCCACCCCAGAATTACCTAAATTTTTCGTCTCGGCGATTAGATTCAGAACGTTTTTACCTTTTCCGTACTGATCGATTTCGCCCAAAGCGTGATACCCAGCCGAGTATACGTTATTCGAATCGCCGCGTCCGTTGAACGCTTCTATTTCTAGTTTTATGCTATTTGCATCGCTTTTCTTCATCGCCATCAACATTGCCGCTCGTAACTCCAACGCTCTTCGCTTCGCCTCTTGCGTCGCTCTCGAGATTTCCGTGGAGGCTCTTCTCCCGCCTTCTAAAGCGACAACTCGTTTAATCATTCTCCGCATATGATCGATAGTCTTTGCGGTCAACTTTAATCCGCCATCACTGACCGCGTCTGGATTCCCAACACATCTCGCCGCAACTTTTAACGCCACGGTGGCAACTTTAATCCCCGATATGTCGTCCTTGTACGCCCGATTATCAACCGCCTTCATCGCGCTCGCGCACGCCGAATCGCAAAATTGCCCAGTGCCCAGCTCTTTCCCGAACGACCAAATCAAAGCTTCCAAGCAATCGCACGCGCCGTAAAACCGTTCCATTTTCTCCCACGCATTTTCACCCACGACACCTTGAAACGCGCTCTTACGTTTCGGGAAATCGTCGATATCGTTTAACCGTTCGTTCGCGAATCGGAAGACGCTTTGTCTGTCGTATTATTAAAGAGAAGATAGATACGGTAAGAAAACACGTGAAATGCTGATATTAATACTTAGTAGTAATGACTCACCTGTTACCGAACGAAAACGTCAGCACCAAACAGTCTCTGGCGATCGCCCTCGCGCTTCGACCAAAAGGTACGCTTTGGTACCCATTTTTTTCATCCTCCCTCTTCAACACCCCTACGACGGCAATCTGAAACAACACCTTCTCCAATCGATCGTGCAAACGCTTGATTTCGTTTTCTTTGCCGCTGTTTTTTGCTGCGATAAAACGTGTCCGCGAATCCACCAAAGCCGAGCGCAAACTCGCGAGTTTTGCGAACAACAACGTCGACGACACGCTTTGTTTCGATGATGCTGATTTTGTTACTGATTTTGTTGCGTCGCTTTTTTCACCAAAACGCCTCGACGATGATGAGACTAAAATTGTTTCCTCCACGGAGGTGACTCTTTGCTCTAATTCGGATAAAACATCCTCCTCCACCTTCTCCTCTGAAGCTTTACCGTCGTTCGTCGTCGTCGTCGTAGGAAAAGAAGAAGCAACAGAAGAAGAAGGAGAGGAGGAGACAAAGCTCATAATGTGTTCCTCTCTCTCTCTCTCTCTGTTCTTCTAACGAGAATTTTTGTCCTTTTTTGCTTCTTGCTTTTTTTTAAACCCTAAACACTCCTTTTTTAGGGGAATTCTTTCTTTCTCGGAGGTACGAAGTTTACTTACTACAGAAACCGACTGCTTGCTCTCTCTTCTTTGAGGAGCTTTGAGGAGCGCGAGAAAGACTACCGTGTGTGTATATATATATACACCTGCTATTAGAGGATATTTTTTGTGCAGGTGCTTTTGCTGCTTTAAAGAGCGAGAGTTTAAAGAGAGAAAAAGTCACATCATGGCATCGGAAACCACGTTGGATAAAATCACATCCAGCGGCTCGTCGTCGAACACGAACGCGGGGATGGTGAATCACCAGATGAAAACCTTCGTCCTCGTCCTCCTTTACTTAGGTTTGAACAGTTCGTTAAACCTTTTAAACCGGTACACGCTCGGGCACGCCGGGTTTTCGTTTCCGATTTTACTCACCGTCGCGCACTTATCGTTCTCGGTGATATGTTTATCTCCAATCATGTTATCTCCAAAGTTGAGCTATGCGAGTTCGCACCAGGAGATATTACCGAGGGTGAAAAACGCGGTGGTGAAGATTGGTTTGTTCATGAGTTTGAAGATCGCGATGAATAACGCGAGTTTAGTTTCTATGCCGTTATCGTTAAATCAAGTGATTCGAGCGTCCATTCCTGTGGTGTGCGCGGTGTGCGCGATGTTCGTGGAAGGACGAGTGCCGGGCGGGATCGAAAGTATCGGGTTACTCTTCGTCGCCGGTGGAGTTATGTTTTGTATTAGTGGGAGTTACGCGGCAGCGAGTAGTGGTGGTGGTGATGGTGTTTCATCGAAGGAGAAGGAGCGGACGTTGAGCGGATTATTGTATTGCGTAACCGCGACGATTTCAAACGCGTTGATGATGACGTTTAGCGGGAAGATCATGGGCGGAGAAAAATTGGACGCGTTGCGACTGACGTTTTATACCGCTCCGGTGACGTTGTGCGCGTTACTTCCCGTCGCTTTACTGTTAGAAGGCGATCGGTTCGTCAACAAATATTTCGGCTCGAACTCGTTCGACGTGCAATCGAGGGAAGCTTTGATGTACGGCGACGAATACGTATCGCCGATTAAAGTCTTGACGTTAGTCTTACTCGGGTGTTTGAACGCGGTGTCGTATAATTTCGTTCACTTCGCGTTAGTCGGGGCGACGTCGGCGGTGACCACGACAGTTCTTGGAAACATTAAAGTCGCTCTGTTAATCTTATGCTCGCGCGTGTTATTCGGCGAGACGAAAGATTGGAGCGTATCCATGGTTTTCGGAGCGTTCGTCGCTTTGGCTGGGTTCGGTTTGTACTCTTTCGCGCGAGTCAAGGTGTCGCATCAGCAAATGAATACGCACAGCGCTAAGAAATAATACTAATAGAGAGAGAGAGAGATTGTTTTATGTAGTAGTAAAGTTTGGCCATTCGCAAAACGCAAAACTTCGCCTCGAACTTGTACCTCATTGTAAATGCACAGTTTGCACACGACAAAACTACAGCTCATCCTCGCGCAAGAGCGACACAAACAGACCTCTCGTCGTTCCAAAACCATCGTCGTTCCCGTCATGAGCGACACCATTGAACTCTCCTCGTTAGCGACCGCATTCTCGCGACAACAATCCGGTCCGGGCGCCTTGTGGGCCGAAATCACCGCGTTATCTCGACAAGAAGGGGTGATTGATATCGGGCAAGGGTACCCTGATTTCGGCTCGAATGCGATCGCGAAACAAAGCGCGAAGAGAGCGATATCGATGGACGAAAAGACAATTTCGGGAGACGTTCCAGACGCCCGGGCGAATCAATACGCACCGATTCCAGGAACGCGAGATATGCTGGATGCGGTGAAACGGTATTACAGAGACACCGCGAGAAATGTATCCTCGGTGGACGAATCGAGAGACAGTTCGTTGGTGACGACGTCGGCGACGGAAGGGTTGTACGTCGTATTTCGAGCGTTATTGAACAAAGACGACGAGGTGATGACGTTAAGTCCGTTCTTCCCGTGGTATTTAGCGCACGCCACGGTAACGGAGTGCACGCTACTTGGAGTCCCGTTAAATCCGGAGGATGGATTTGCGGTGACCGAAGAGATGTTAGAACGAGCGTACGCCAAGAGCAACAAGAGAGTAAAGATTTTCGTGCACTGTTCGCCGCATAATCCAACCGGTCATTGCGCGAGCGAAGAAGAACTGGAAATTATCGCCAGGTTTTGTATGAATCATAAGATCGTGGCGATCGCGGACGAAGTGTACGAACGGTCTACGTTTCTAGAAAGCAAGCCGCATTTGCGTTTGCGAGAGTATTTACCGGAAAGAACGGTAACGGTTGGCACGTCGAGTAAGCTGATGAATTTATCGGGCTGGAGAGTGGGATGGATATACGGCCCAAAAGTCATCGTCGACGCGTGCAATACATTCCACTCCTACGCCTCTTTTTCCACGCCAACGCCGTTACAAGCCGGCGTCACGGACGCGTTAAACGACATCTGCGACCGAGCGAAACCGGGCGAAGGCGTCACCCCGGACGAAAACGCCCAAATCCTCGCCTCGAACGCCCAAATCCTCGCCTCCGCGCTCACCGCCTCCGGCTTGAAAGTCTACCCACCCGAAGGCGGCTTCTTCCTCGTCGCCTCCGTCAAAAACATCAAATCTGTCGACGGCGACGCCATCCAATACTGCAAAAATCTCGCTCGCCGAGGCGCCAAAGTCAGCGCGGTTCCGATGACGCCCTTCTACGACCCATCCTCCCCCGAAAACCCGACCGATTTAGTCCGGTTCGCGATATGTAAAAAACGCGAAACCATCGCGGAAGCCGCGAGGAGAATACGCGAGAACCCTTTGTAGAGAGAAGGAGTTTCCATAGCCAGATATTATGTATCCATCGCACCGCTTTGTAGTAAAATTAGAGATGTCAAACCCCTAAAAAGGAGGACAAAATTTGAAAAACGAGCTCTTTTCTTCTCGTTGGCCCGGGTACATGCGCAAACTCCTCGACGCGCGAAAATGAAAAAAATCTTAACGCACATCCTCAAACGCGCATGCAAACGCTTTAATATCGAGCGTAAGGACCTCTTTGATGATCCTGACTCGTCCGCGCGGTCGAAATCATCATCGCGCGAACCCGTCGCTGAAGGTGACGAAAATGTGGATTGGCTTGCCTTGGAAGCTACAAAAAGATGTACCAAAAAAAAGCGGACGATGATGTCTGGAGAAGGAGTCGCGACGAGATCGCGGAAGAGGAAGGTTGCTCAGAGAGATTCTTTGTGGGATTTGATCGTGAATAACGACGATATTTGTTTCACACACATTCTTCCGAGATTGGATTTGAATGATGTGAAATTCTTGTACGAGGTGAATACAGAGACGAGAAAGTTGATTAAGAGATCGTCTCGCAAGTATGATGTGAGAAAGAAACCGTTTTTGATTGATGAGATGTCGTCGATATCGACTTTGAAAGTAGCGTGGGAGCATTATCCGTGGGGCACGTATGACGAATACTGGCATGAAGAGATGGACGCAACATATTTCTGCTCTCGAGTTGCTGAAACGAATAAACTCCAGTTGCTCAAGTGGGCGCGAGAGGAGAAAAAGTGTGAGTGGGATTATAAGACGGTTAAAGCGGCCGCAGGAGAAGGTAATCTGGAAATTGTAAAGTATTGCGTTGCAAATGAGTGTCCTGTCGATGAGGACGCGTGTGAAAGTGCTGCCCGAAACGGTCATCTCGAGTGCCTCAAATACTTACGCGAAGAAGCGGAAGCGCTTTGGGATTCGGGAACTGCCTCATCGGCGGCTTTTAATGATCATCTCCACATACTCGAATACCTTGTTGAGCGTAAATATGATCGCTTCGTGGAATGTGCGTGTGAGAATGCGGCCATGTGCGGCTACTTAGACTGTTTGAAGTACTTGCACGAAACCGCCAAAGCGCCTTGGAACTATTGGTGCGTTCAAGTAGCGCACGAGAGCAACAACCCCGAATGTTTACAATACCTCCTCGACAACAACTGTCCTCTACCAGACGGTTATCGATACGAAGATGGAGAGTTATACGTAAATGGAGAGTTATACGTACCAGAACCAGAATCAGAATCAGAATTAGAATAATGAAAACATGTAATACCACGCGCGTTGTGATTTTCCCTCGAAAAAAGTCCAAGACTACGTCACACTTTCATATCCAAAACACACACGCACACACACAATGCTCGCATCAACCGGCATAAACGCGTATTCTTCGCGCTCGTTCGCGTCCAGATTCGCGTCTTCTTCTTCCTCTTCTTCCTCTTCTTCCTCTTTTCGCAAAGCGGCGGCGGCGAAAGCTTCGACGACGACTAATCGATTCAGCGCGTTGTTCGTCTCGTCAGCATTTCCCCAAAGCGACGACACGACGAAAGGCAACACCAAAGAAAACGACGACACAAAAACCTCAGCATTATCATCATCATCATCATCATCATTTAGCTTCTCGAAAGATGCCATCGATTCCGCGTCCATTACGATTGGTTCGACCGCATTCGCGCACTTCGTGACTGCGTTTCCAGCTTTTGCAGATGAAGGTCTCGAGGCAGCTCCAGGGGTCCTCGACGGCCAAACGAGCAAGAGTTACTACGCGACGTTATTTTTGTTCGTGTTGTCCGCACCTGGGTTGTACTCGTTGGTGAAACGGTCCGCGAAATCGAAGATTTCGAGAAAGACGTTCGAACTTCCGGGTCCGATGGCGGCCGGGGAGGCCGCGTTGCCGTTGGACGACGTCGCGCGAGAGATTTCGATGTACTTCAAGAGGAACAACTACGTGGTCGCGGACGCCGGGGAGGTGATTACGTTTGAAGGGAACATCGCGCCGGAACGAGGGACGGCCGCGTACATTACTTTTTGTATCGCCGTTGGTCTCTTGTGCGTTGGTTTGGTGTGTTCAATCGCCTTGCCCGGCGGGAATCTCTGGTACTCTTTGGCGTTAATTTCGCCGCTGAGCGGAAAGTATTACTTGGATAACGCCGGACGAAAAGAAAAAGTAAAAGTGAAAATGGTCGATAACGAGGTCACGACAGATGTCATCGTCGAAGGCGACGCGGAAGAAATCGAAAGGTTTCGAAGAGATTTGAACTTGTGCGAGAAAGGGATGGTCAGAGTGAAAGGGATATTGGAGCAGTAATAAGGAACGCGCCGCTCGCTTCTATTTAAACTATACTTTTATACACATTTTAACGATACACGGATACTTCACCAGGTACTCATCAACACGTGTTCATCTCATCTTGTGTTCCTTTTCCTATTTCCTTCTGGACATCATCCGCGCGCTCTCGCGTAATTGTATATACCATTCCATATCGAAAGAACTTCACAAACACGCACGAAAGAGAGCGCGAAAAGAAGAACATGCCCCTCGCGAAGTATCCGTCTCGAGGAAGCGCGTTTACGAATCATCATCATCAGCAGCAGCAGCAGCAGCAAACGACAGCGATTCAGACGACGTCGTATACCCCGAAACAATCCTCTCTCACGAACGGCCTGAAAGACTTTCCGCGACAAAAGTATCCGTCGACGACTTCCACATTCTTTCCACCACCTTCGCGTTTAACATCCGATCCAACGTCGATTGTGATCCGCGCATTGGAAGTCCATCGCATGCGCGCGGAACGTTTGAACAAAGAGAAATCGGAACACGTGAGAATACGAAAAGAGAACGAAAAGAAACGCTTGTTGGAGGCGCAACGAGAGGCGACGTTAGGGAAGATTCAAAAAGTGAAAGAGGAGCTCTTTGCTTCCACGAAGACGGATACGAGGACGAATCCGGAAGCGGGAGGAGGATTCACGGCTTTTGGTGTTGTTCCGAAGAAAGAAACCACCTTGGAGACTCGCGTTTCGCCGAGGAAGAAGAAAAGAGAAGAGGAGGTAGAGGAGGAGAGAGGTGGCCGCGTTGGCGAGAGAAATCCGTTCGCGAGAGGGAACGACAAAGGCGCTACTGTAAAGAAAGCGAAGAGAGGAGGAGGGAAGAAAGGGAAGAAGTAGAGAGAGTTGCGGACCTACCGTTGGCGAACATGACGACGCGTCCAGGGAGGAAAGGATTGAAGATATCTCGAACGCATTTCGAGAGCGCTGCGAAGGCGCACGCGGAAAAGAGAGATGCGACGGTTTGTCGATACGTCGGGAGAGGCGACGATGGGAACGAGGAAGGCGCGTTTTTGGCGTTTCGAAATGTTGGGACGGTGGCGTACGAACAACGAGAAGAGGAGGAGGAAGAGGACGACAAAGAAGTCGACGAAGGATATTTTGAAGAAGATGTCGTCTTTATTGTTCGCCACCGTAAGAATGACACGAGTAAAGCTTCCTCGAGAGCTCGAGTAGAAGTCGACGTCATCTATTCCCCATCCTACGAGGTCCCGGTGTTGTGTCTCCGCGCGTTTGATTCGCGGAGCGGCTCGGCGCTGAGTTTAGACCAAACCAATCGCGCGTTGGTGACGAAGCTTCACAACAAAGATAACGGCAACGACGACGACATCTTCGCGCAACTTCTCGCCCCTTGGGATCGACAACAAAAACTTCCAAAGTGTTCCGTTGGCGGTGGATGGGTGTGCGTGCACGCGTGCGAAACGTCCAAATCGTTAGATATGCTGAATGAAACGTCGCAAACAGATGAAGATGTCGAGTTCCCGTTCGAAAGATGGCTTCGGTACGCCGCGTCGCGATTGAAAATAGAGTTATTTTAAAACTTATTAGGTTTAGAAAATTTTGTACACTACGCAATTCACAGAACGCGAAATAAAAAGCTAGTATCCGCTAAACTATCCACCGCCGCTCTAAATCTACTTTCCTCCTCACCTCTAAAAACGCCCGCGCGCTCCTCACCATCTCTCCTCCGTCACTCTCCTCGCCACCATCGTTCTTCTTCTTCTTCTTCTCCTCCGCCTCCGCCTCCGCCGCCTCTCTGCACAACCCGAAAAGCGCCTCGCACGCGCTCGTTTCTTCCCCGTAAAACCGCCACGACGCTTCTATCCTTTCCATCGACTCAAACATGTGCGATGCTTGTGATTTCTCATCAAAGCCTCCTCCCGTTTTTCTCGATTGCGTTTGTTCTCGATTTCCTCGACTGACTACTTTTTCCATCTCGTCCACGAACTGTTTCATTCGATCTCGCTCTCGGTCTAACTTTTCCAGAATCACTCCTAACTGTTCCATCTGTTTCGCGACCGTCTCTTTATGCACCGAGTTGGATCCCGCAACGCGTCGTCGATGCGTCCGTTTTTCTTTCTCAATATTCATCATACTCTCATTCTCATCATTATTCTCATCATCATCGTCGTACTCTTCTTCCTCCTCCTCCTCCTCAGACGAAGGAGGGTACAAACGTTTCTCTTTCAACATCGGCACTCGGGAAACGACGTCGAGGACGACGTCGAAAAGCTCGAACGCGTGGTCGCGAGATTCGCGCCAGGCGTGGACGAACGCGCGCATTTTTTTATTCTCGCGCTCAAAGTCGTTCATCGATCGCTTCGTTTATCCAGGCATGAAACGAGAGCGCGCGTATTCGACGTAAACGACGACGTAAACGACCACCACCCTAAGGCTTTCTTATGACGCAAATTGGACAAAATGCCTCAGTTTTATGTTACTTAAACCATCACAGAAACGCGCGTAAAAGAAGCCTTTGAGAGCCTCCCGAACGAGAACAGCAGCGGCATCATTCGTAGTAGTATTATTAGTATACTCTATAGTAAAAGAAGTAGAGGAGTAAAACAGATATGAGTGCGACGACGACGACGAAAAACGCGCAAACTTTACTCGCGAGAATGCTTCGCGTCGCCAAGTCGTATAAAGATTACAACATCCGCGAGTACCTCGTGCGCAGGACGAACGACATGTACGAAGATACAAAAGAAAAACCGGAGGAGTTTGAAAAGTTCGCGGAGAAAGAGTTGAAATGGATGGAAAGGCAAGAGAAAGTGTACGAGATGTACGGGAGCGAACGGAAGAGCGTTTTGGACGACTCGACAGACGACGTGGCAACGAGGAAGTAGAGAAAATTTTCATCAATATCTGTTGTACAATGTAGTGTTTCTTCGTTTAAATAGAACTGTGCACTTCTCTCTCCCTCTTTCTTTCTTTCTTTCTTTCTCTTCCTCTCTGTTTTGCGGGTCTGTCTATTCGTGAGTGAGGAACAAAGCTTCGCGAACTGTCTCGATCGCGCTCGATATTCCCGACTTTTCGTCGTCGGCGAAAAACAACGCCTTCTCTTCTCGAAAGCGGGAGAACAAATACTGAACTCCCGCTCGAGCGCCGATGGAACACTCTTTACCACCTTGGAACGCGTTTTCTTCGTCCGACTTTTCCGCTCTGGACGCGACTGCGGAGGCGGTTTGTAAAACTGTTTCGGGTAAACCGGCTAAGCGAGCGACGTTGACGCCGTGGGATTTCGGGCACGAACCGGAGACGACTTTGTGCGTGAACGCGACTCGGGGCGGGACTCGAGTTGAGTCGACGAGCGCTTCGACGTGTTTTAATATCGCGCTAGAGGCGAACGCGAAGTAACCCGCGAGTTTATGGTAGTGCGTGCTGAAGAGCGTGCGGGATTTGTTTCGCAACATCAAGTGTTTGCCGCAACTTAAAGCGATGGCGCAGCCGTCGGTGGTGGACGTGCCTCGACCGAGTTCATCGACACACACCAAGGAATTTTTCGTAGCTTCGCGCAACGGCTTCGCGATTTCGGACATTTCCACCGCAAACGTGGAAAATCCAGAGCGCAAGTCGTCTCTCGCGCCCATGCGAACGAAAATGGCGTCGCATGCGGAGAGGTTGAAAGTCTTCGCGGGGACCGACGAGCCCATGTGCGCGAGGATGGTGGCTACGCAGATTTGTCGGAGATACGTGGATTTTCCACCCATGTTCGCACCGGAGAGAAGGAGGAAGTTTTTGTCCGCGGAAAAGTGACAATCGTTCGGAACGAACTGCTTGTTTAAGAGAGATGCACACGGGTGCGTCAAAACGTCGCACTCGAGGAATGCGCTCTTACCATCCCCGGGAAAAGGCGAGACGTTCGGTTTCACCGCGTGGCCTTCTCCGAGCAAAGCGAACTCATCCGAAACCACCGCGAGCGCGCCGAGCGCGTCGACTTCGGCGATGCACTCCGTCACCAAACGCCATTCGCGCCAGTTTGCGCGGAATTTTAAGATTAAACCTTTCATCACGCCTTCCATGGCGGTTTCTTTTGCCTCCATCGCGTTCGCGCGCGCCTCTCTCAAGGGATCAACCGTCTCGCACGAGAATCGCTCAAACCCTTTTCGCTTACCTTCTCTCGTCCACATTTCTGGAACCCGTCGAGATAATCGATCTGGGATTTCAATAATGTGCGTGTCGCGCATGACGGTGACGAATTGTAGCTCGGATTTTTGACACTGCAACAACGCTCTCGCTTCGTCGAGCCAGTTTTCCAACTTTGCATCTGCTTGTCGGATGGCTTCGTCCGCGGCGTCCACGGCGGCGTCTACACCAGCGGCTGGTTCGATGCGGCCGCATTCTTTCGCTTTAACCCAATCAAAGGCGGTTTCAAACTCGCGCAAACCTTTAATAATTTCGTCTTTCGGGAAGAAGAGGTCTCCGCAGTAATCTTCTTCGTCGGCGTTTGTTTTTTCGCCGGTGACTAAAGCTCTGAGCAAATTTGATTTTTCCAACACGTGCTCGTTGCTCGAGATCTCCTCGGCGACATCGCGGACCGCGCGAACGCTTTCTAAAGCCGCTAAAAAGTCATTCAACTTTGCTTTGCGCATGTCTTCGTACAAAACGACGCGATCGGCGTTTCTGTTTGAATCCCCGCTGCCGACGCATCTCGCCACGCACCGCTCGTAATCTGGACTCGCTTTCAACAACGCTCGAATTTTTTGAAACGTATCGACGGAGTCGTTCGAGCGCAACGCGTCTATTGCCTTTTGCTTCGATCGAATCACTGACGCGTCGCACGATGGGCGACAACATTGCATTCGGAGGACGCGCGTGCCTGGTGCAGATGCCGCTCGGGAGACGAGCTCTAACAAACTTCCCGATCTCCCGCCTTCAGTGTTTTCTAGAATCTCGAGACCGGACAAAGCAGCGGCGTCCAGGCGCATGAACGCGTGTTGGTATTGTAACCTTTTCGTAGTCGCAGCTGATGTCGTTGTCGCTTCTTGTTCCATGGCGGATGGCGAAGGCGGTGCGGAAGAATTCACAACACTTCCTTCGACCCCGAAAAACGTCTCGTCGTTGGCGATGGTTTCGTATTTTCCGTAGGGCACAACATCGTGTGCGACCAAATTATCGTTCAAGTAGAGCAGACACGTGCCGAAAGCTACGAGCGCAGCTTCGGCGTTAATATTACTTGCGTTGCCAAAAAAAGTTTCAATAACAGCCGGGTACGCCGCGAGTGGTTTAAAATAGCCTTGTTTTTCAACTTCCTCTCTTACGCCTTTTGAGGACGTCATCGAAGACGAACACACGTATCGAATGTGTGCATTTGGCACGCAATCTCTGAGCGCCGCCGCCACGGCCGGTCCAGGGAACTCTTTAGCATCCGTCTCGCCCCTTCTAAAAATAATTTCCACCGGGTTCAGCTCGCACAACGTCGTTCGTAAACTCGACAGGGTTTCTTCGTCGCCGCTTCCTGGCACGACCTTATACGCGCCGAGAACAAACTTCCCCGCCGCACATTCTGCCGCGCAGACGCCAAAATGCATAGCCCCATCTTCATTCTTTCGAAACTCTGAAATTGCCAACACGTGAGACGCATCCGGACAACTTTCTACCATCACGCGATCAATCATCGTCCCTCTCGTCACCACCGCAATCTTCTCGCGTTTCACCACCGTATCTTTGCATCTCGAATCTTTCTTTTTCCTCTCCGCGAGCATGGCGGGCGTTTCTGTTTGCTCAATCGTGACCACTTTGTGCCCGTTTCTCGCCAATGTTTCGGCATTTTTCTGGTAGTTCTTTTCCGGGAAACCCGCGTGTGGTTGTTCTCCTTTCATGTAAATCAATCCGAGTTCTTTCACGCCGACGTGCGCGTCCATCTCGTACATTTCGTAAAATTTGCCCATCTTGAACAATAAAACGGCATCAAAGTGCGTGGCTTTGAACTGCCACCACTGTTGCTGTCCCGGAGAGATTTTATGCTGAGAGCCATCCGTGCTCGGAAAGCTCTTCGGGAAAGTTTTCGGGAGTAACAACGTGGTTGGATCGTATTTTGGGCTGTCGAAAAGGTTTCCGCTTTGGTCCTTCAGTTTCGGAGGGAACATGAAGGAAAACAAACGACGCTCTCGTTCGTCAAACTTTGATATTTGGTCCGCTTGGAGTCCGTTTTGTTGCTGCGACGAGGACGGTTGTTGTTTCGGCGGCGACGCGCGTTGCTTTATCGGCGCTACCGTCGCGGACGCTTTCGAAGCTTGCGCCGACGGAGGCTTTTTCTTCGTCTTTTTGTTTGCCACCGGCGAGTCTTCTTCTTCGAAGTCCTCGTCGTCGTCGTCGCCATCCTCGGACTCTTCCGGTGCAAAGTCCGATTCACTTCCTTCTTCCTCCTCTTCGTTCTCATCATCATCGCTCGAATCCATAATCACCGTTTTCTTCCTCTTCCTCTTCGCCTCTTCCTCTTCCCGCCTCGTCGCCCGGGTCGGTCGTTTCGCGATCGACGACGCGGCGTTCGACCGCTTGCGCTTGTTCCTTCGCGCGAAGGAAATTGGATTTTCCTCCTCCTCCTCTTCCTCGAAATCTACGTCCACGTCCATCTTTTCCTCTGTTTTCTCGTTCTCTTTTACCGTCGATGTTGTTCTCCCCGTCGCTCTCGTGGCTTCCGCGATCATCTCGACGCCTTTCCTCTCCTCGCTTACGCTCGCCAAAGAAGGTGCATTCTGGGCACCATTTTTCTTGGAAACATCACCTCCTTTTGTTCCTTGCTTCGTATCGTCATCATCAGCGATTGCCTGCACCTTTTCCTTTTCCTTTTCCTTTGCAAAGACGACTCCGATGGACTCCTTTCCTTCTTTCGTGTTCTCCTTTTCCCCGGAGAACGACGCCGAAATATGCGTTGGTTTCCTGTTCTCATCGTCCCCGTGCGATAATTTTGAATCCTCTTTCTCCCCTAAAGTCTTACTCATCATCATCGCATCATCGCTCTTCTTTTTCTTGTTCGAGGAACTGACAGTCGTCGTCGTGGAAAAGAAAGATTTGAGCGTTTTTTGCCGACCACCGTCGCGAATTTGGGAGAGAGGCGTTTTGTTGGTGGTGTTGTTGTCGTCGTTTGGTACCATTTCGTTGTTCGAGATGAGATACGAATTTTGTGAGAAGATTTCAAAAATTTTTGTTCCCTCCTGATGTGTTTGATGATGATGTGCAAAAAGACGTAGTAGTAGAGAAGAAGACGCGATCGATGACGAGAAGAAAGAAGAAGCTTTGATTAAATTGTATTTTAAATATATATTAGTACGTAAGTGTTTACACGTGCACAACAACAAATTCTCTACAAATAGTATTATTAATCGCCTCGAAACAAAGTCCTTTTGGCCACGGAAACGATATCGGCTGGTTTCGGCAAGGCCATCGCTTCCAAGTTTGCGGCGTAGGGCATCGGGATGTCGACGCCGGTGACTCTTTCCACCGGGGCGTCCAAGTAGTCGAACGCGTCTTCGTTCACGCAGGCGGCGATTTCAGACCCGACGCCGCATTGCGGCCAGCCTTCTTCGACGATGACGACGCGTCCGGTTTTTTTGGCCGATCGAGCGACGGCTTCGCGGTCGAACGGACGCAAAGAGCGAAGGTTGATGACTTCCGCGCGCACGCCGTCTTTTTCGAGCTCTTCGGCGGCTTTTAAGCAGTAGCCGACCATTTTGGAGAAGGCGACGAAAGTGACGTCGGAACCTTCTCGCATGATTTTTGCTTTGCCAATTTCAATGGTGAAATCTTCGTCTAAGGCTTCTTTCGGGAGTTGGAAGCTTTCGCCGTATAAGAGTTCGTTTTCGAGGAAAACGACTGGATCCGGGTCGCGAATGGCGGCTTTCATTAACCCTCTCGCGTCTTCCGCGTCGTACGGGGCTAAAACTTTCAAACCGGGGATGGACATGTACCAGGCGGCGAAGCACTGGGAGTGCTGCGCACCGACTCCGGCGGCGGCGCCGTTTGGACCTCTGAATACAATCGGACACGAGATGGTACCGGCGGACATGTATAGCGTCTTCGCGGCGGAGTTGACGATGTGATCAATCGATTGTAACGCAAAGTTGAACGTCATAAACTCGACGACTGGTTTTAAACCCATAAATGCGGCACCACACGCGATGCCGGTAAAACCGGCTTCGGTGATGGGCGTATCTCGAACGCGTTCGGCGCCAAACTTTTGGTGCAACCCTTTGGTGATTTTATACGCGCCTTGGTATTCGCCGACTTCTTCCCCAATGATGAACACTTTTTCGTCTCTGGTCATTTCTTCGGACAACGCGGAGTTCAAGGCGTCGCGGACGGTCATACTTGGTGAATCCGCTGGGAGTTTTGAAGCCGTGGCGGTACCACCGTTCAAATCTTCGTCTTTCGATCCGTCTAAGTCTCTCCCAGCCGCTCGCGAGTTTCTCGTCAAATCTCCTTTTTTAATCGCCTCGTACTCCGGTCGTTCCAAAATCGCTTTCGCCGCGGGTTCGTCCGCCGCGGATGCTAAAGAAGTTTCGCCACTGTCCAACACAGAAG
>JACLAA010002555.1_pt1 | contig 45717 bp, 31 predicted proteins | sample 8027891 | NCBI WGS metagenome assembly JACLAA01 (sample SAMN15724900, study PRJNA655200) | protist metagenome | isolation source: fluorescence activated cell sorting (FACS) single amplified genomes of... | place: Spain: Blaines Bay Microbial Observatory, Mediterranean Sea | collected 2016-01-19 | reverse complement strand
AGTTAACGACGGTGTTTAAACCAACCTTGGAGGCGCACTTCACGAACGTATCGAAGAAGTTGTTGACCAAAGTCAGAAGAGAGTTGGACGCCGGTTTCGAGAGCGGTTTTGAAAAGAAGTCTACGAAGAAATTCTCGCAAATGGCTTTGTCGTTACGAGAAGACTCGATTAACGAATGGAACGAACACGTCGCAAACTCGACGCCGACGGAAAACATCGACGGGTGGAACTTTGAAATCGTCAAAGATTTGACCAGATTATTTCACAAAGATCTCGAGGAAACCGTCGATCACGAGAAGACCGAGAAGAGCGCTTTGATGGCGAGAAACGTAGAGAGAACGTTTTCGAGACAGGTTTCGACGTCTATTTTAGGCGCGGTGGATGAATTTAGCCGAGAGATTTGCGTCGACGACGATTCAGACGACAAATCCGAAGACGCCGAAGCAGCTTTGAAGAGGCGACAAAGAAGAGAGGAGAAAAAATACTCGCTGTGGCCAGCCGCGAGACTGGCCTATCGCGCCTCGGAGAAGAAATGGATCGAGACTTTAGAAAACGCGCTGTTGAATTTCGATTTACCTACAGACGCGTTCGATTCGAGGAAAAACGAAGCGGAAAATGCCATCAAAATCGCATCAAACGGCGCGTGTTTCGAAGCCGGCGATAAAGCGAGCGAGTTCATGCGCCAATCCTTCAGCGCGTATTTCAACAAGACGAAGGAAGGGATACCGAGAGTTTGGACGTCCTCGGACGACGTCGGTAGGATTGCTCGATTGGCTCGATTGAACGCGGTGAACGTCTTGGCGAATATTTGCATCAACCGCATTGGAGCAGACATGCCTCGATTGAAAGCGGTGGCGATGACGCAGTTTCAAACCGACGAGGCGAAACAGTTTTCAAAGGAAGAGCGAATGAAGATTGCAAAGGTGGAAAAGACGTTGCGAACGTTAGTGCCTGGTGTTATGAACAAGACAGGAGAAGAAGGAGAAAAACAAGAAGAAGAGTATCCACTCTCCGGCGGATTGAAGACGAAGAACCCTGAGGAAGAAATGATAGCCCAACCTCCTTTCCCGTCCGAATGGTCTCTGAAACTGTGCGACACCAAAGCTTCCGACGTCATTTTGTCGCCATCGGAATGTCGTCAGCACTACCGACGATTCGAATCGGAAACGACGCACTTTGTCGCGCAAGCGTTGCACGCGCAACAAAACGCCAAAAAAGACGGCTTGTTCGGTGGCGCCCCGGTGTGGATGATTTTCGCCTTGTTCGTTTTAGGATGGAACGAGATTGTCTATTTCCTGACGCACCCGTTTCGATTGATGTTTTTCGTCTTTCTAGGTTTGTACGCGAGAGCGATTTTACGGCAAATCAACGCGAAAGAGGCGTTTAAACTCGGCGTGGTCCCGGGATGCGCGTTTTTAGTCGCCAAAGGCGTCCCAGCCGCCATATCAATCTTCCAAAAGTTGATCGAGCAACAGTCGCCTGAAGCGTTGACGGAAGGTCTCGATTTTAGCAAAGTCTTATTAGGAGCAGGAGGCGGAGGAGGAGAAACATCCGCAAACGACGAAGAAGAGGAAGAAGTCAAAAGAACTGAAGAACCCATGGACATCGACTCTCCCGCAAAAAAAGTCGTCGTGAGTCCTTTCGCGAGCGTTCGAAGACGCACGAATCATCAACATCATCAGCAAAGCGCCGACGCTCGCTAGCCTGACGACGGGTAAACGAAAAAGAAGAAGAAGAACCGAAAAGAAAGATAATATAAGAGCAAAGCGGTGAAAAGCACAGACAAAAAACGCATATTTGATGTGGTAGAGAAAAGATTGTAATCCCAAAGCGTACACGGTATCGTCACACGTTAGTAGTAATAGTATTCAATAAGAGTTTTGGTAGAGTCTTTGGGGTGGTAGTAGAAAATGAGCTAATGACACGAGAACTACTCTCATTACTCCTCGGAAGCCGGCGGTTCGATCGCGAAACTCTTCGCCCACGCGAACGACTTATCACCTGATGTTGTTTAAAAAGAGAGAGAGAGAGAAAGAATGAGAGAGACTCAACGCGAGAGAACGAACAAAACATATACTAAAGAGAGAGAAAGAGATCCAATCCCCCCAATAACAAAAGAGCGGACACATTTCGCGCGTCACACGACGTATTCAAACAACGATGAGATCGCGTACCAATCATCCAAAACGCGGTAAAAACCCCCACTCCGCCCCATTGCGCGAGCTTCATCGCAGATGCAGTCGTCGGGACGATATCCACGTTCGTGGAGGACCAGTGCGCGCGAGGGATGAACGTTTTCAATATTTCTCTCATGTGTAGTGTGTTGTTTAGGAGAGGAGGAAGAGGTGAAACTGTGGCGTTTTCTGCGAGCTTGGCACGATGCGTTATATGCTACTTTTACTGCTGCTTTTGTTTTTCTTCTTTCGGTCAAAAAGCGCTTTTTATGGTCTTCTTCCGTTCTCGTACTAATCCGCTGGTACACGTATCTCTCCTTTTCTAGGGAAAAACTGCCCCTCGAAACACCGTCAGAAGAAAGAATTTTGCACGCGTTTACACTCGCAACACACGCACCGAGACACGAAGTCATTTACTAAAACGAGAGCATCATCGTTCTCTCTTTATATCCCTGCCTTTTGTGCCAAAGAAAGCGCTTCGTTTAAGTGCTTTTGTTTCGATCGCACGTGTGTATAAAGTAAACAATCGACTCGTCGTTTCGTTCAATCTCACATCCGTTGGAGAGTAAAGCAAACGTGGCAGAGATGACGACGCCAATAACGATGAGTCCTCTTGGAAGCACGAAAAAGCCGAGGCAAAGGATGACGAATCAAACGATAAACGCGTCCTCCATCCAACACCAACGAGAAGAACAAGACGATGAGATGAAGAAGAAGGAAAGAGATTGGGATTCCGAAGGGATCAAATCCTCCTCTTTTAAAGGCACAATATCGCCATCGAATGGATCATCGTCGAGATGGTGGTTCGTGCGTCAAACGATGGTTGGATTGAAGTCCTTACTCGACGTGCGAGGAATACACACAGAGAGACACGACGGGTTAAAAAACTCCTACCAGGAGAACTTTAAAACGGTTTTGTTTGGGACGAAGTTGAACGCGTTACTCCTGTTCGCTCCCTTAGGGATAGTATGCCGCGCGTTCGATTTCGGCGACGGGCCGGCGTTTGCGTTCGCGTTATTGGCGCTGTGTCCTCTCGCGGAACGGTTAGGGTACGTCACCGAGGAAATGGCCAAGCACACGTCGCAAACGATTGGCGGATTATTGAACGCGACGTTCGGGAACGCGACGGAGATGATTGTTTCCGTCTTCGCGCTGAGAGACGGGTTGTTGAGAGTGGTGCAGTTATCTCTGGTCGGGTCGATCTTTTCGAACATGCTTCTCGTGTTGGGGTGCGCGTTTTTCGCCGGCGGGGTGAAGTGGCCGGAGCAAAGATTCAATAAGAACGGCGCGATGACGAATTCGTCTTTGTTGTGTTTAGCGGTCATGGGGGTGACGTTGCCGAACGCGTTGCACGCGACGCACACGGAGTTACACGGAACCGCGTCCGAGTTGGCTTTGAGTAGGTTTTCGGCGACGCTGTTGTTGATCATGTACGTCGTGTTTTTATACTTTCAGTTGGTCTCGCACACCGATTTTTTCGAGGACGAACCCGCTTCTACGGAAAACAACGGCGAGACGAAAGACGATAGTTTTATTAGCAATACTAGTAAGAAGAAGAAGAAGGACGACGACGAAAACGATCACAACGAAATAGAAGAAGAAAAAGACGACGACGATTCAGACGACGACGACGACGAAGATCCGGAACTCGGTTTCACCGAGGCCATTTACTACATGGCTGCAATCACCCTCTTCATCTCCATTCTCTCCGACGTTATTGTCGGCACCATCGAAGGTGCCGCCCGGTCCTGGAACTGCCCGGTGGCGTTCATTTCCGTCGTCATGTTACCGATTGTCGGCAACGCCGCCGAACACGCCTCGGCGGTCATGTTCGCTTTACGCAACAAAATGGACATCTCCATCGGCGTCGCCATCGGCTCGAGCACCCAAATCGCCATGTTCGTCTTCCCGTTTTGCGTCTGCGTCGCGTGGGCGATGGACAAACCTCTCGATTTGAACATGAAAGTCTTCGAAACCGTCTCGTTGGTTTTATGCGTCGTCACCGTGACGTTTTGCATACGAGACGGGAAAGGAAACTGGTTGAAAGGTTTGACCTTGATTTTAGCGTACGCGATTTTAGCGGCGTCGTTTTTCTTCCACGCCGAACCGCCGGCGGAAGGGTTAGCCGGGACCAGCCGGTTTCGCATCGATGGATGATAAGATGATAACAACGACTATAAAGGTTAATATTATAACTATATTACTATTAAAATTACTACTACTATCAGTGTACCCGTTTTGCGTTAAATACTCCAAAAACACTCCAAAATTCTCCATTCTGAACACCAATTTGGGGGCAAAAACTTGAAAGGAAAAGCCGCTTTTCATCATCACGCAGAGACACAGAGAGAGAGAAAAGAGCCGCTCGAGACGAAATCGTATTTATTACGCACGCATATATATATTCAAAGTGTTCTTTGCGCCTCAGCGTTGGTTGTGTGCGCATCATCATCTCTTAAACTTACTAAGAGTTCGATATTTTAATCGGAGGACAGACGAACACATCTCATCATGTGTACGAATACTACTGGACAAAGAAGAGGGCAAAGAACAACATCGAGAACTGTTTTTAACGTCGTAAACTTCGTGGCTTTAGCGGGTTGCAGTTTTGCTGCGTTAAATAGTGGTGGTGGTACTACTCTCGTCGTTTCCGCGGCGAGAATGGCACCGTCGAATTTGGGCGTTGATTTGCCCGCGGGAAGAGGAAAAGGATACGAAGGCGAATACGAAGAAGAAGGTTTAACGTCCGTCATCGGCGTCGATGATGAAGCTTTGACGATATTAAGAAGAAGCAGATCATTGCTCACTCATAAAACACACTGGCACGGCCAATCGTTTTCCGTGAAAGACCACGTCGGCGACCGCATTAACCGATGGAAAGGCGGCAGCGCCGCCGAGCAGGCCGGCATCGCCAAACGCCACGCTCGCGAGAACCCGAACGGACACGTCGCGCATAAAGAATCCGCGAACCCATTACACAGCACCCCACAAGTGTCCGAAAAAAAAACCAGGCCGAAAATGCATCGACGAAACGCGATCGTTGGACACGAACAGGTTTCCGGAGAGAACGACGGCACCGAGCGAAAACGAAAACGCAGAAACGCCATCACCGAACACGCCATGTCGGACGAAGACAAAGACGCGCTCGAAAAATTGAGAAAAGAACACGAGGAAGAAAACGACGACGACGACGACGACGGCGACGGACCCGGGGGGTGCTGCGGCAAGTAGTCGTCGTCGTTTTTTACTGTGTTGTTATCCTTTACGCTTATTTGTTGTTGTTTGTATAATACTACTCTTTTACTCTCACAGAAAATCTAAGTAAGAACTCCAGACGTATGCGAGTAAGAAGTAGGCACTTAAGAGTACCCACTACGCACTTAAGCCCTAAACATATAAGTGCGTAGTTCTTACTCCTAAGTGCTCAGTGCTTACTCTTCCTTCATTTCTCCTCCTCTGCGATAAAACCATTTCCTCGTTGTATTCTTCGTGAAAACTCTTCTCTTATTCGTGCGTGTGTTCGCTTTGTTCTCGAGATAAAAGAAAGAAAGAGAGAGCGCGTTACTAAAGAGCAGCGCGAGAGGAAACGCGCGCGCCTCGTATTCTCTCTCTCTCTCTCTCTCTCTTCTTTTCGAGGACGATTTCTTTGAGAAAAAGAACGATACACAACGCGCTCAAGTAGAAAAGAGACCGAAGATGGGCGCGAAAAGTCCTCCGACGCATCGCGCGATGAAGAAGACGAAAACGCGCGCTCCTTCGACTCACACTCTCAAAGAAGAGAAGAAAAAGACAAAAAACGTGTTAGTGTTTGCAAAACTGGAAGGGTTTCGATGGTGGCCCGCGGTCGTGCTCGGGAACGTGGAGAAAGGTGTGCGCGAAATGGACGAGCACACGAGGAAACGACTGAAACTTCCCAAAGGGAAAAAATCGAGAGAGGAGTGCCATCTCGTTCGATTTCACGGCACCGGGGACGTTTCCTTGCTCGCGAAAGATAAAGTGTGCGAGTTTAACGAGGAGAGCTTTAAGCTGTACGCGAGTGGAGGTTTTGCAGGGGAGAGTTTGGAGGAGATGCGTTTGCGTTTGATCGAGGAAGAAGACGAAGTGAAGCCGATTTCGTCGTCGGCGTCGCCTAAAGAGGATGAGAAGAAGAAGGAGGAGAAGGAGAAGGCTACTGCTAAAGCTGCGAAGAAGCCGTCGCGAAGCGCGTTTCAGAAAGCGGTGGAGGAGGCGGTGAAGTGGGAGCGAGAGAATGAAAATGGAGACGCGTCTTCGTCGGAGGACGATTCAGACGATTCAGACGACGACGAGGGAAAAGAAGAAGTAAAAGAAGCAAAAGAAGAAGATAACGCGAAAAAAGGAAAGAAAGCAACGGACGACGACGTCGAAGAAGAAGAAGAAGAAAAAGTTGTTCGGACGACGACGAAAACGAAAGCGACCCCGACGAAGGATAGGAAGAAAAAAGACGTTGAAGTAAACGCAGCAGTAGTGGCAACAACGGCGGCGGAAAAGAATAAAGAGACGAAGAAGAAAGAGAAGAAAGGTGTTGACGAGAAAAACAACAACAGGAAAAAGACTGGTGGAGTTGCTGCGGAGAGGAGAGAATCCGGTGGCAAAGCCGCGACTTCTACCGCGACGCCTCCCGCGACGACATTAAACAAGAAGAAAACAACAACATCGACGACGAGGAAGAAGAAAGAAGAAGGAGTTAAACAAGATGATGAACAAGGGAAACAAGAAGAGAAGGAAAAGAAGACAGAAGAAGACGCATCTCTTCTTGGTGATGGTGGTGGTAAACGGAAGCGGGGCGGAACCGCGTCTCCTCGCGCTGAAGTCGAGGAAAAAGTAGACGTGAAACGAGAAGAACCAGAAGAAGTGCCTGCGAAACCATTATCATCATCAAAAGAAGAAAACAAAGAAGAAGAAGAAGAGCTGAAGGCACCACCTGCGCCTGCATCGCCACCCCCTCCATTACCACCGCCGCCTTTACCTCTCGAACCGACGAAAACGTGGCTGGAGTTTTCTCCGATTGAAGCGTCCTCGTTCGACGCGTCCATGGTAAACGATCAAGAGAACGCGACGACGATTCAGACGACGACGACGACGATGACGAACAACAACAACAACAATAATAACAACAACATAGCAGCGGTCGTATCCATTGCGCCCAACGAGGACATCGAGCAATCTTCAATCGTCGTACAAAACGAACAGATGCAACTGGAAGAGGCGCATTTGAACCGAGCGCGATTAACGAGGAATCAAAGGAACAACAACACCAATACCACCACGAACAACAACAAGAACAACAACAACAACACCATTAACGACAACAACAACAAGAAGAAAGCGCGAGGAGAACAGCAGCAGCGGGAAAAAATTCTGTCGTCATCGAACAATTACAGCGTTGCTCTTTTAGCAGAGACCAAGAAATCGGTCTCGTTTGCAAAGCAGGAGAAGATTGTATCTAATAGCAGTAAAGGTAAGAACAAGAACAACATCAACGACGACGATGTATACGACGACGACGAGAAAGCTTTCTTGCGAGGCGCGAACGCAGACGAAAAAGCGACAAAGACTTTGCATCGCGCAATGTCGACGACGAACAACGCATCGTTGACATCCGCGGGAGGGGCGCCCAGAGCTATGCCGCAACACTTTCCGCGCGGCGGCGGCGCGGTAGCAGCAGGAGCAGCAGCGGCGCTGGATTCTCGATTTTACAAGTCCTGTCATCAGTGTCAACAGCAACACGTCGCCTCGCCGTGCGAATTCGGCGGCGCGAAAAGTAGCAATAATAGCATTAACAACAACAACAACAACACCGACAACAATAATAACGATGCCCCCGGTAAGAACGATACCGGTAATCAACATCAAGCGGCGGCGGCGAGTAAATGTTGCGGCGTATCGTTCTGCGACCAGTGCGTGGAGAAGTTCTACTCGCATCTGACTCGATCCCAGTGTAGGAAGAAGTGCCCGAAATGTCGAGGTTTGTGCAACTGCCGATTGTGCTTGCGAAAAGAAGACGTCGTCGGTAAATCTTCCTCGTCCTATTCGAGTAAGTCGAATACTAACAACGCCACAACCACCATCGCTTCTTTGTTTGAAGACAGCGAGAACTTAGCGCTGGTATCGCTCGAAGCGACGTTAGATATTTCAGAGAGGAAGAAACGCGCCTCGTATTGTCTCGTCGCGATGGAGAAAGCGTTCGCGAGGAGCGCCGAATGTGACGCGTGGGAGATTGAACGAGAAGAGAAAAAGAAGAAAGAGGAAGAGAAACAAAGCAATAATAGAAATAGTAACACATCATCGTCACCACCCTCGGACGAGGACGAGGACGAAGATAACGACGGAGATGACGAAAAAAGCGATGATGTAAACGACGAATCGGAGAGAAACAACAACAAAAAGAAGCGCAAGAAGTCAAACTTTTTATCGACGACCGTCCCGAGCGGCGCCTTTTGCGACGCGTGTGCGAACGACATCGTCGCCGTCTGTCTCTCCTGCGACGAATGCGACGTGCGAGTGTGCGCGTATTGCATCTCTACGTTGCGCAAAGGCACGGAAGCGCCGTACGTGGAAAGAGTGTGTTGCTTATCCCACGACGACGTCGCGAGAGCTAAGATTAAAGCGGAGATGAGCAGAAGGATATTAAGCGAAAAGCCTCCCGCGGCGGAGACGAAAAATGCGACGACGACGAGTAGTATCGCGGCGGCGGCGGCTCAGAAAGGATCGTCAAAAGACTCTCCTCTGCTGCGCGTTAATAATCCATCGCCCTCGGCCGCCCAAAATCAGCAGCGAGAGGATACAAGCAAGAGCACAAAAAACAACGACGAAAACGACAGCGCTTTACTTCCCATGAAGAAGCGATTGAAGATGGCGTTTAAAACGCTCAACTCGAGCTTCACGGACGGGTCGGACGACGAACTCGAGAAAAGATCTTCTCCGGCACAACCAACGAGCGCTCATCACTCTCAAGATCATCAACAACAACGCAAAGAAAAAGAAGAAGAAGAAGCAGCAGCATCAGCGGCGGCGTTGAAAATAGCGAAGAAGTCCAAGCTGGAAGACGACATTACCTGCGTCGCGTGCGACGGGGCGATGAAGGTTGATTTACGAATGTACGATTTCAAACGCGTGAAAGAAGCGACACACGTGGCGAAGAAAGAATCCTCCTCTTTTTTCTCGAAAGTTGATAAAAATGGAAACGACGACGAGAGCGCGGAAGAATGCCCGTACTGTAAAATGGAAACGATCGAAGAGAACGTTCGCGTTTCTTCATTCGGCAAAGGAAAAGAAACGAAAATTTGGACGCCGGACCAAAGGGAACTTTTGAAGGCGGAAAAGAGCGCTCTACACGCAAACGATGCGAAACAATACAATGAGTTCATCGCGCACTTCCGGTACCACTGGTTGAGAGGTGACCCTGTTGTCGTTCGTAACGTTGAAACGGAAATGTCGTGGGATCCGTCCGTCATTGAACGCGCGATGCGAGATCCGAACATTGCATCGATCAGTAGTTCCTCCGCGGCGGCTGGTTTTGGTAACCTGGGTGGTGGTGGTGGTGTCGGTGTTGGAGGCGGTATTGGTGGTGGTGATAACGATTTGAACTCATCCGGAGCATACGCCGCGTGCTTTCAACACGATGCCATCGTGCCGGTGTTTGCATGCGGCGCGGACGAGTACGACGAACTCGCGAAGACAAAGAAAACTTCGACGACGCCGGTCAAAGGCGGTACTTCCATGACTGCGAAAAGTAGTAACGATACATCAGCGCTTCAGGGGAAAAAGGAGGACGCCGCGACAACACAACTAGGAAATGAGAAGAAGAAGAAGAAGAAGCTCCTCCCAAAAGCAGCTTCAACGAATACGCCGAAATTCTCCATGGCGCTGAAAGACTTCTTCGCCGGATTCTTCGATCCGTTACTCACGTTTGACGGCAAACTGTTTCAACTGAGAGATTTCCCGCGATGCATCGGCGGTAATCGAATGAACTTGAAAGAGGTACTCCCGAAACACTTTCGACGTTTATTAGCCGCTCTGCCGTTTCGTTTATACACGAATCCAGAGGTTGGGACGATCAACTTGTTCGCCTTACAGTTTCAAAAATACGTTCTCGGCGGCGGCGGCGGCGGCGCGGGAGAAAATTTCTTCCAAGGCGTCTCTTCAAATTCGAGAAGCCGAGGCGACGTGGCCGCGAAGAAATTCGTCGAGAGTTTGGTGAAGGCTTCGTTTTCCTACGGCAACGGAACGAGAACGTACGTGGAAGGTAAAAGCTCGATTGAAACGTTTGGCGTGGGCAGCGCCGACGACGTGTGTTCAGTCAACGTGTACTCCTCCACCTCGTTTTCCTCCACTGACGATAAAACCATCGCTTTGTGGACAGTCATTCGCCCACAAGACGCGGATGAAGTATTACGACGCGTCGAGGAACACGAAGACATCGAAGAAGACGCTTTATATCTCTCCGACGACGCGCTGGAAAAAGCGCTTCTTCTTCCGCGAGAAGACGACAAAAGCAAATCCAAAAGCATCGAATGCTTCGCGTTTGCGCAAAACGAAAAAGAGTGCGTCCTCCTTCCCGGCGGCTCCTTGCGGCAAATCTTAAACGTCCGCTCGAATTGTCGAGCGGACGTAAAGTTTAGCAGCCCGGAACACTGTCACGGTTGTAATCTTCTCCTTTTCGATGACAACATAAACGACGACGATTTTGAACGCCGTCGCGTGATTGTCCTCAAAGCCGCGAAAGCGTGCGCCGACGTCGTTCTTCATCCTTTCGCGGAAGAAGAAGAAGGAGAAGATGAAGAAGAAGAAGAAAACGAGTAGTTTTGTAAAAGCGCGAAGAATTTTAAAAAAGGAAGAAGAAGAAGAGTTTTAATAATGCGAACATTTCTGTGTACTGTATGTGTGTCTCTGTTAAAAAAAGCTTTGTTTGTTTGTATGTGTTTATGAAGTGTGTAATTCGCCGCCTTCGTATCGCCAACCGCGTGGTAGAGGACAGTTATTGTCGAGGAGGTATTGTAAACATTCGGTGTGGTTGCGCGTGTGTGCGTGGTATATGCTCCAAGAGTCCCACAGGGCTTTGGCGGTTTCGCGCAAGTACTTCAAGCAGTCTAAGTGGCCGTGATATGCCGCAGCGATACATGCCTGGGTATTGAATGCGAATTTACTATCGACACGATATTCGAGCAGGTAAAGATGACCATTTTGAGCCGCCAAATCAAAAGTATAAGAAGCCGAAGGCGCTTCTGCTTCTTCGCATAAGTATTTGAGTACCTCGAGATGACCGTTTTCGGCAGCATTTGCACATGCCCTCTCATACATAGGACACTCATTTGCAACGCAATACTTTACCGTTTCGAGATTGCCTCGACTTGCGGCCACATTAATCGTCCTGTCATCCCACTTACACTCTTTCTCCTCTCGCGCCCACTTGATCAACTCGAGTTTATTCGTTTCAGCAACTCTCCAGGAGAAATATAGTTCGTTCAACCAACTCGGCCACAACGATTTATGCTCCCACGCAAACTCCAACGTCGATATCGACCACATCTCTTCTATTTTAAACCCCTTTTTCAACTCCACCTTGCGAGATGATCTCTTAATCAACTTTCTCGTTTCACTATTCACCTCGTACAAGAATTTGAGATCAGTTCGATTCAATCTCGGAAGAATGTGTTTGAAACAAATATCGTCGTTATTTACGATCAAATCCCATAAATCTTTCTGACCGATCTTCCTCTTCCTCGCTCTCGTCGTCGCTCCCCTTACCGTCGTCCTCATCCTCTCTTTCTCTCTCTCTCTCTCTTCCGAAAAGCACCTTTGGCAAATGCGGAGACGATGATGATCGCAACAAAAGTATATCGCCAATCTCTTTTTATTCGTCGTACATGTGATTTTGTTTTTTCAAGAAAAAAAAAATTGGCGTTTTCTGGTCCTTCAAAAAATCCAAAAAAAAAGCAAATCTTTTCGTTCCTTTTGTGGATAAACTTCAGTCCTTTTCTCTCTATCAGAGCATATATCTGATTAACAAAACTTTGATCACGAGAGTATAATACAGAGAGTCACTTTAAAGACACGCGAACACACGCGCACAAAAGAGAGACAGATATGCTCTCTTCTTGTTCTTTGACTCGGTGCATTACTCCCGTTCTGTCTTCTTCTTCCTCTTCTTCTTTTTCCTCCCGACGGAATGGACTTCCATCATCATCATCATCATCATCATCATCATCGCGCTTAGTAAAGAAGAAGAACGTAAGAAGAACACGAGTAACAATAAAATCCGATTTGGAACCAGATAACATCTCCGTCCTCGTGGCTGGTGGAAGCGGAGTCGCCATGGACGTGTTTCGGCAGATGACCGCCGCCGGGACGTGGGTGACGGTGTTGCAAAGACACGAGGACAACAGGAAAGAGGTACGAGAGTTTTCTCTTCACATTTTCATATGCATCTAACACAATGTTCTCTCTCTCTCTCTCAAAATCAGATTGAATCGGTGGGCGGATTTTTAGTCAAAGGCGACGTGTTTGATCCGAAATCGGTGAAGAAAGCTTTGAACTTAGTCGAAGAGTACGACGCGGTGGTGTCCACGGTGGGCGGGACGCCGGCGGACCCGAAGGCGGATTCGGAAGGGAACATCGCGTTAATCGACGCCTGCGTCGCGAAAGGCATCAAGAAATTTGTTTTGGTCACTTCTATCGGTACCGGAGACTCGAAATCTGCGCCGCCGCAAAACGTGTACGACGCGTTAGAACCGGTGTTGATTGAAAAAGAGAAAGCGGAGGAACACTTGAAGAAAATCGCAAAGGAGAAAGGGATCGATTTTGTCATCGTTCGACCGGGTGGGTTAAAATCGGAGCCGAGAACGAACACGGCGGTGTTGACAGAAAACACGAACGTGTGCGGTGCGATTCACCGAGAAGATGTGGCCGCGTTGACGATGATGTGCGTTCTGAAAGATAAAGCCAACGGGAAGACGTTGAGCGCGGTGGATAAAGCGCAGTTGTTCGATCAACCAGAGTTTGAGGTGTTTAATGTCGGAGACGGACCGTTGAGTCCGACGCAAGAAGCCACGGAAAACGCGTTGAAGTAAATTTTGAAACTTGCAATGATAATGGTCGCGCGTATGTGAAAGAGAACAAGAGAGACATAGAGAGATTGTGTTATGATATTTGATTTTATTAACTTAAAACACACACACACACAACGCGCTAAAAACGTTTCGTATTTATTCTTCTGTTTTTTCAGTGTGATTGATACTACGGGCGCATCATGCGCGTCGTGTGGTATATATATAATGTTTATAATATATAATATATACAACCAGTCACACACCAGCGTAATGATGATAATATGTGATCAATAATAAATAAGTATTTGAATTTCGTCGTTTAGGCTAATCGAATTTTAGAGCTACTATAATATAATATTCTTCTTTCTGTGTGTATATATTATTACCGGTTCTGCCGTCGCACCCACTCGGGAATCAATTTCCTTCGCAAGGACTCGTCCACACCTTTCAACTCCTCGTCCGTGAAATCGAACAGCGGCGGTAACGGCTTGTTGTCTCCTAAACTCTTTCCTTCCTGGCGTAACTCGTCGAACCACTCGTGCGCGCAAAACTGTAACCCGTCGAATCGGTTTGTAGGCGTGTACACTAAAACGTTCGCGATCACTTCCAAAGCCTCTTTTTCCACCTCTTTTCCGAACACGTTTTCCCACTTCATGGCTTTGATGTGCGGAAACTTAAACTCGCGATAGTTTGGATTCATGGACAAAATCTCTTCCCTCGTCGGCGTGCCTAAAATTTTGATAATCTCCACCAACTGATCGATCCCAGAATCTCCCGGAAATAACGGCGCTCCCAACAACAACTCCGCCACGACGCATCCAACCGACCAAACGTCAATTGCAGTCGAATAATCCGTGCTTCCAAACATCAACTCTGGCGCTCTGTAATACCTAGAACAAATGTACGAAATGTTCGGCTCCCCCGGCGTGAGCGTTTTCGCGCTCCCAAAATCACAAATCTTCAAAGCGTGCGTCTGCGTATCCACCAATAAATTCTGCGGCTTTATGTCTCGATGACACACACCAATCTTATGAATAGCCGCTAACCCTCTGGCCATTTGGTACGCGTACAATTTCACGTACAAAATCGGTATCCTTTCCCCGGCTTGGTTGTGTTGCTTCGATATCCGATACACCGTATCCGGCACGTAATCGAGCACTAGATTTAAATACACTTCTCCCGGATCGTTTCTATTCGTTTCGTTGTTTCTATTATTATTATCTTTATTGTTGTTATTATCGTTTTCTTCTCGTTGTTGTTGTTTGTTATCCCGCTGTTGGTGGTGATAAAAACTATGCCGCATGTGCACCACGTTCGTGTGCCTCAAAAGTTTCATAATAGCGAGCTCGCGGTTTTTAAACCGCTTATCCTGAAGCACTTTTTTAATCGCCACCGTTTGGTTCGTCGTCGTACACAACGCTTTATATACCACCCCGAAGGAACCGTTACCGACCACGCGTTGCGTTTCGTAACTTTAAATTAAAGAGAGACAGAAGTCAGTATTAAAAGCGCTTTCGTTGAGAGCGAGAGGGCACAAAACCGGTCTGGTCTCCAATTAAGTTCCCATTTAGCCGTTGGGAAAAAAAGGGGATTTGGAGGAAAATCGTATCTCGTACACGCGCGCACGTCTCGTCTCGCATCGAGACAAACGTGACACTAAAACGCGCAGACGCGCACGAACGTAAACACCCGCCCGTTTACACGTGCACACACACAGAGCAGAACGCGAGGAACGCAAAGAAGAAAAGGAAGAAAAACAAATCCAAATTGAGAAATTTCAAACAACGGGGAAAGAAGCATTACCTCACGTCGCTCGCATCTTCTCTCGTCGTGCACCGAGTGGTCACCACGTGGCCAACCTCGTTCGGGTCGCCCTCGAATCGGTAGCTTTCGTATTTCTGTTTGTGTTTTAATGCGTTGAAAAGAGAGAGAGAGAGGATGATATGTGTGAGCATATATCTAATGCACAGAGGTAAAATTCAAAACACTTGCCTCATTCCGCATGTCGATTTCCATTTGCCCGTTCCCGACTTCCTGTGAAGTACTCGTCGAGGATTTTTTGTCCAACTGTAAACCTTTCATGAGCTTTTCTGGCTGCGCGGAGGACGAGGATCCTCGTGCGGCCATGTGTGCTCGTGTATAAGGGGTCGCTTTTCAGCGCAAAAGAGAGGGCGAATTTGAGGCGAATTGAGGAAATTTTTTGTCCGTTTGAACTCAGAGTAAGTTTAGGGTTTTTATCATTTCTGGAAGCTTCTCACGAGTAAATGAAATGGTAGAGTACACACTACTATATATAAATATTCTTCAATGTCAATGTCAATGTATCTTTTTACGACGACGAAGCGCCGACGGCTTCAGCGTTAGACGCTTCTTGGTGGTAGACTAAATCCGGCGCCACGTCCAAGACGATCGGTCCGCACCGTTCGCACAACTTGGGGTGTTTCTTCGCATCCGTTGTACCCAACGCGTTGGAGTAACACCAACATCGCAAACACTTTTCGCCGGAGGCTTTCGAAGCCGCGGCGAAGAGTTTTCCGGCGCAGGCGTCGGAGTCTCCGGATTTGGAGAATACTTCTTTTGATTCTTCTTCTCTGTCTTCTTTTTTTTCGTAGTCACTCAGAGTTGCACAAAGAGTCACTTCGGAGCAAATGAACATTTCCTTCAGAAAGTGCTCGTTGGTTTTCAAAAAGCGAGAAAACGTTTCGTCTTCGGCGAAGACTTTGATGCTCGTTTCTAAACTCGCGCCGACCAGTTTCGAGTTCCGGGCGTCTTCGATGGCCAAGTTCGCGACGGAACATAAATCGATCAACGCTTCCCAGTTCTTGGCGTCAGCTTGAGACATGATGCTATTATTATTACTATTTTTCTTCTTCGTAGGCCAACCTTGTAAGAAGACGCTTATTTGCTTGTCCTCTTTGGCAACCGTGTCTCGCGCTAAGAACGCTTCCTCGGCGGTGTGCGGTAAAATCGGCGCCAACGCGGCTAATAAGTTGGTAATTAATTCGTGCACGACTGTTTGCGCGGCGCGACGTTTCGCATCCGACGGGTGACCTAAATATAAGCGATCTTTCGAGACGTCTAAATAGACGTTGCTCAAAAACGTGGTAAACGCGTTGATTTCCGAGTTTACCGCCGCAAAGTTGTAGTTATCGTACGCGATTTCGATTTTCTTCATCGTTTCCTCCAATCGATAGAGGCAGTACTGATCGAAGCCGGGTAATTGGTCGAACGCGATCGCGTGTTCCTTACTTTTGAAATCGTTTTCTACGCCCATTAAAAATCTCAAGGTGCCTCGAATCTTCCGGTAGTTTTCGCTCGTTTGTTTTATGACGTTTGAGCCGATGGAAACGTCCGAGTTGTAATCTGTGCTCGCGACCCATAACCTCAACGTGTCCGCGCCGTAACCAGGTTCGGTTTTTTGGTTCTTCCCACCTTCGATGACGAAATTCGGATCGACGACGTTGCCTTTACTTTTACTCATCTTGTATCCGTTTTCGTCCAAAACGAAGCCGTGCGTTAACAACGTCTTGTACGGCGCTCTCCCGGTCGCGGCGACCGAGGTTAACAAACTCGATTGGAACCAGCCTCGGTGTTGATCGCTGCCTTCTAAATACAAATCGCACGGGGCGTTCATGCCTCTCTCGTTCAAGACGCCGTTCCAAGATGACCCGGAATCAAACCACACGTCCATGGTATCCGTGCCTCTTCGCAAACTCGACGCTTTCGATTTGTGTTCAGACGGGAGTAACTCTTCGATGTCTTTCATAAACCACGCGTCCGTGCCTTCTTTGCGAACGATGTCAGTCACGTGTTTGATGATACTTTCGTCCATCAACACTTCGTTCGTCTCTTCGAAGAAAAAACACGGGATCGGCACGCCCCAGGAGCGTTGGCGAGAAATGCACCAATCCGAGCGACCGGAGACCATGGGACGCATGCGCTTCGAACCGGATTCCGGGATGAATTTCACCGAATCCAACGCCTTCAACGCATCGTCTCTGAAACCTTCGACCGAGCAAAACCACTGTTCAGTCGCACGAAAAATCGTCGGTTTCTTCGTTCGCCAATCGTACGGGTACTTGTGTTCGTACGGTTCTCGCTTCAACAAAGCGTTCGCGGCTTGTAACTGTTCGATACACTTTTCGTTCCCGTCGCCGAGAACGTTTAAGCCGAACAATTCTGATCCGGCTTCTTCGGTGAAGTTACCCAAATCGTCCACTGGAGAGTGTAACGGTAAGTTATACTTCAAACCGGCGATGTAATCGTCTTGACCGTGGCCGGGCGCGGTGTGCACCAAGCCGGTACCGGCGTCGGTGGTGATGTAATCGCCACCGACAATCACCGGATTTACTCTGTCTTTAATAGTCGGGTGTTGATACGTCAAGCCTTCCATTTCGGCGCCTAAGAATGGGCCTTCGCCTAACGCAGTCAACGTATCTTCTAAAGTTTCCGATAAACTCGCGACTAAATCGTTCGCGACGACGATCTTCTCCCCTTTGAAATCGCACACTCGGTATTCTAACTTTGGGTTCATGGCCACCGCGGCGTTCGCCGGCATCGTCCACGGCGTCGTCGTCCACACGGCTAACTTTAACGACCCGTCTAGTAAAGTCGATTTCAACGTCTCGTCTTTTATCGCGTTCGCGCCTTCTAAAGTCGCCTCGATCGGAAACGCCACGTACACCGACTGACTCACGTGCACGTCTGGATACTCCAACTCGGCTTCCGCTAACGCGGTTTGCGAACTCGGCGACCAGTGCACGGGTTTCTTCCCTCGATAAATGTGTCCGTTCAAAAACATCTTCCCGAAAACCTCCAACTGGCTCGCCTCGTACGCCGGTTGCAACGTCATGTACGGATTCTCAAACTCGCCCCAAATCCCGTACCTTTGAAACTGTTTCGATTGCCTCTCCACTTGTCCCAATGCGAATTTCGCCGCTTTCTTCCTCAACTTAATCGGCGTCAGATTTTTCCTCACCTCCGGGTCTTCAATCGACTGCAGAACTTTCAACTCGATCGGTAACCCGTGCGTGTCCCACCCGGGTACGTATCGCACCCGCTTCCCTCGCAGCGCTTGGTACCGCGTGATGAAATCTTTCAGAATTTTATTCAACGCGTGCCCGATGTGTAAATCTCCGTTCGCGTACGGTGGTCCGTCGTGTAACGTGAACGATTCTAGATTTCCCGTCGATTCCTCTCGATTCGCGACGTGTTTATACACGTCGTTTTCCAGCCACCATTTTTGCATGAGTGGTTCTTTCTGCACTGAATTCGCTCGCATTTCGAACGTGGTTTGCGGGAGCAAAACCGTCGCCGCGTACGCGTTCGACTCTTTCTTTTTCTCTTTCTTTTTGTTGTCGTTGTTCGCAGTGGTACCGCCACCGTTTTTCTTCGGCGTGTTCGCGGCCACGGAGAAGTACACTCGCCTCGCCGTTCTCGTCTTCCCTTTCTGCAAAGACGCCGCAGATCCCCGATGGTGATTCTTAGAGAGGAGGAATGACATCGAAGATCGAGTCGCGGAGAGTGAGAGCGATAACATGTTTAAAAGAGATGCGTATCGAGAGGTTTTAATTGTGTTCTTAAGACGAAACGCGACGTTTGCAAAAGTGTTTATGCGTTCTGTGTGTCGTACACGCGCGGAAGATTAATGTGACGTGTCTCGTGAAGGTTTTATCCAAAAATGGCTCGAGAGGGCAAAAATACACGTCGACGCCTTTTCGCAGGTCTGTCCTCCGGATGTGCTCTATCTATTCTATCGCTTTTGTTTCTCTCGCTTTCTCTCTCTCTCTCGTCGTCGTCTCGACCACGTATTGAGCGTGTCGTATGTATCCGTCGTAGGTTCTTCTTGGCGCCGCCCTTTTTCTCGCGAGGAGTAGTTTTATACTCGCTCTTCGGCGCGCTTGAAGTACCGAGCGTAAGACATCAGCGATGTCTTCTTCCTCCAAGTCGTTTTTAAGAGGCATTTTCGCCTCTTCGACTTATGTAAGTATTTGAGGCAATCGTCGAGTTTTTGCCAAACTTTGTTTGCAGCGTTTGTTTTTACGCGGCTGATATCTTTCCCTCGTCAGATACTTCCGTTCAAAAGTCGAAAACTTTCCCTCCTAAGCGTTTACTCCGTCTCACCGCGGCTTTCCTCTTCGCCTTATAATCGTCCCTGAACTTCTCCACCGTCTGATGCCATTCCGAGAGAAGCTGTTTTTGTATATCTCGTTTTCTTCGCACCTCCTCAAAATCCTCGTCTTTTGTTGTATCTCCTCTTGCGCTCCAAGCCGCCGCCCCCCACTCGCGAGACTTCCGCTTCACGCGCTCGAGCTCGCCCGGGAGAAAGAACGCGTCGACGAAAGACATTTTCCCCAATTTCGGTTTCATCGAAAGAGCTTTACTCGTACTCGTCATCAAAGCCTTCTTCTTAATCGGGGTTTTCCTTCTTTCCTCGTCCTCGATTGCAACATTTAAACTCATCGAAGGCTTCGTTGGCGTCCGTTCCTTCTTTGTCTTCTTTTCCTCCTTTTTGTCCTCTTTGACATCATCATCATCTCGTCCGTTTCCGGAAAACAGCTGCCAAGACGGCGGCGACACAGAGACTAAATCTTTGAACGAATACTTCGCGTCCACCTCGTATGAGTTTCCTCCTTTTTTCGCGTCGTTGTCTTCCTTCTTCTTCGTCGTCATCTCTACGCGTTTACTCCGTTTTTCCCGCGCGTTGTCGTAACTGTTTTTTTTCTTTCGCGCGGAATGAATGACGCGCTCGAAAATTGAGGAGACGACGGGTACGCGATTTAGAAACGGCGAAAAGAAAACAACACCACGTATCGTTTGCACCTTTCCCGCGCGTCGTTTATGTTCTCGTCGTCGTTTACGGTTTACGTTCTTTATGTTTATGTCGCGCACATCTCTCTTTTAAAATGCGGCATAAATGTACGCGTAAAATATCTTCCGCTTAAGAATACTCTCGTCATCATCGTCATCCGAGAGACAAAATCGAGTAACGAAAAAGAGAGAACGATTGGGTTTTCACCGTCCTTCGCGTGCAAGATCTGGTCTTTTCCCCGTTCGCGTTGCACAGAGCGTTCAGAGTAAACGAGCGCAGATTTCTTCATTTTAGCGCAGACATCATCTCATCAGAGAGAGCGTTTACGAGAACAGAGAGACATTAAAATGACCGAAGATGAAGACAAATCCGTCATCGGCGTCTTCGGCATGGGCGTCATGGGACAAAACCTCGCCCTGAACGTCGCCTCGAAAAGCTTTAAAGTCTCCTGTTACAACCGAGAGGATGAATTTTCGATGCGGTTGTTCGAAGCGTTGGAGATTGCAAAGAGGGACATTTCAAACGGAGACGATGTACTGCGAGTGTTTAAGGATTTACAAATGTTCGTGGAGAGTTTGAAGAAACCAAGGTACGCGTTGTTCTTTTTCGTCGCTCTCTTTTTCGTTGTTCGGTTTGCTGTTCGATGTGAGATGAAATACGTACTGACGCTCGTACATCGACGCGCTCTCGATTTTTAGGCGAATACTGTTATCTATTCCAGCCGGGAAACCAGTGGAGATGACTTTAGAACTCTTAAAACCGTTGTTAGAATCGGACGATGTGATCATCGACGGCGGAAACGAGCACTTTTTGGAAACTCGGAGACGCGAACAGATGTGCGCCGTCGATTGGTTTGCGGAGTGCGGGAAGAAAATTCATTTCGTCGGCATGGGCATTTCCGGCGGCGCGGAAGGCGCGAGACACGGGCCAGCGCTCATGCCCGGAGGCTCAGAATTCGCGTACAACAGTTTAAAGCCAATGTTGGAAGCGATGAGCGCGAAAGCTGGGGAGAAGAACGACGAGCCGTGCGTCACGAGATGCGGGCCGGACGGGTGCGGGCACTACGTGAAAATGGTGCACAACGGCATCGAATACGCGGACATGCAATTTATCGCGGAATCGGTGGTTTTGTTGAGAGACGTGTTAGGTTTTGATAACGAAAAACAATCCATTGCGTTAAAAGAGTGGAACAATGGGGATTTGGAATCGTTTTTGATCGATATCACCGCCAAGTGTTTGAAGAAGAAGGATGACGACGGCGACGACGATTCGTACTTAGCGAACAAAGTGTTAGATAAAGCCGGATCGAAAGGAACCGGGAAGTGGACCGTACAGTTAGCCGCGGACGCTGGTATTGCTATTCCGTGTTGTTCGGCCGCGTTGGAGGCGAGGTATATCTCCGCCGCCATCGACGACCGAGCGAAGTGTTCGGAGATGTACTCGAACAACGCCGAAGACTTAGTATTAGAATCTTCTAAAACCTCCTCCTCCTCCTCAACAACAACGACAACAACTCTGAATGCAGAGACTTTAGGCAAAGCTTTATATTGCGCGAAAATTATCGCCTACGCGCAAGGTTTATCCCTCATTAAATCCGCCGGGAACGATTACGGGTGGTCCGAGGATTTAAACATTGCAAACATTTGTAAAGTGTGGCGCGGCGGGTGCATCATACGCGCCAAACTGCTCGAAACCATCGTCCGGGCGTTTACCAAAGAACCGTCGTTATCCAACTTACTCTTAGATTCGGAAATTAGTTCGATCGTGAAGAGCAGAGTCGGTGATTTGCGCAAAGTGGTCGTCGAAGCCGCGCAAAGAGGCATCGCCTCGCCGGCGCTGATGAACGCGTTGAGTTACTACGATAACATGAAAACGAAACGAGGGAGCGCGTACATCATTCAAGCGCAACGGGACGCGTTCGGTGCGCACACGTTCGAGAGAGTCGATAAGGAAGGGAAGTTTCACGCCGATTGGTGGTAAAAATGATTCGTCGACGAGGTGTAAATAACGTCTAAAAATAGATTTGGCATCCGCACAAAAATACTTCCGCTCGCGCTTATCACGACTACCATATATATTCGCACTATTATTAAAATAACCACCACCACCACCAACAATTTAATGCTCTCTGCTTCCGCCATCGACGCGCTCTGGCGCGCGTGTCTCTTCAAACTCTCGAAACTTCTCGCGTTGGACATCCGCCTCGACGACGCTTCAACGTCTTCGTCTTCTCCTGAGGAGGATGTCACCACCATCGAGTCTCCTCCCTCGGACGACGACGACGACGACGAAAACGAGGATGAAAACGACGCGCTATCCGTGTACCTTCGCTACCTTTCCATTCTCCGTGCCTTAAACCTTTGCGAACACTCGTGCGTGCATCCGCAAAAGCACCGATTGATCGATCGATTGATGTCCTGCGTGTATTTTCGAGCAGCGAAAGTACGACTGAAAGGAGAATCCGAATGTTTATTCGACACGGAAACGATGGAAGAAAGATTGCGACACCGAAACGAGACGAAAGAGAACGGTAACATGGTCGTCCCTACGCGGTTTTGGAGGGAAAGGAGAGGGTTTTTGAAAAAGGAGGTCGCATCGGTGATGGAGAAGGTGAACGCGGATGTGACGGCGTCGCGCCCGAGCGAGATGGATTTTGACGCTCCGGACGACGACGGGAGGCAATCGGACGAGACGAATGGTCTCGACGAGGAAGAAGAATTGATCATTGAATCGACAAATGCGGAGGAGACTGACTCGCAAGAAGAGGAGGACGAGGAAACGCGCAAAGAAGAAGCGGAAGAAGGTGTAGGAGTCGTCGCAGAAGAATTGAACGAAGGAGAAGTCAAAGAAGGAAAGAGCGAATCGAGTCTCGCAAAATACGCGGACGAAAAACATCGATTGGCCGTCGTTCACATGCAAAGACACGCGAGAGGATGTTTGGCGAGGAAAAAGATGAGACGAAAAGTGGAAGATGAATTAGAACGGCTCGGAATGTTGGTTTTGAACAAAGATGATGCGACGAATGCGACGACAAAGAAGATGAAGATGAAGATGAACGTTTGCGTTGACTCGAGATCCCGCTCGACCGCTCGAGCCGCGGGATCCGAAGAAGAAGATAAAGATGATGATACAGAAGAAGATATCGAAACCAAAATCGAACTCTTGCGCGAAAAACGACTGCGAGAGTTTGAACAAAATCAACCGCATGTGTACGAACGCACGAAGAAAGCGTTACTGGAAGAGCACGGGAGTAAAATTGAGACGTTTGTTCGCGAGTACCGCGAAACGCACCAAGGCGCGTTGCCAGAATTGAAAGATATACCAATCATCTTTGACGATTCCAACGAACGCAAAAGAGAAGACAAAGATGATGAAGATGATGATGATGTCACAGAAAACAAGACAGCGAGCGATGAAAATAGAAACAACGCCGAAGACGACCGAAAGTGCGGATTTGAAGCCTTGCGAAAAATACTCGAAGAATCCGAGCGTGCGTTTCCAAGCGCGACGACGACGTCGTCCACATCGAACGACGACGACGCTTTGAATACTCAGGAAATCAACGACAACAGAAGAGAACGAAGAAACACGAGTTTCAGCGAACAGGCGGAGAAAAGAGCGATCGAGAGAGAGGTGTTGAAAGAAGTGTCGATTGAGATCAAAGAAAATGTGAAACTCGCGTTGGAACGGATGCGCCAAGAGGAGGACGTAAACGAAGCGACGTTGACCACCAAGACGACGAGGAAAGAAGAGGATGGAAATTCGACGAAATCGACGAACGAGGCGGTAACGAAGAACAAAAGCAGCGCGACAAAGAAGGCAAAGAAGCAGAAGCAGACGAAGAAGAATACGAAGAAAAAGTCAACAAAATGTCCTAAATCCTGCGCCTCCGCCTTGGAGCAAGAAAAAGCGCTGTTCGATTCCATCGACGCGTACCCGATGGCGAAGTATCTACTCCAACACAACGTCAAAATCGACTGTTTTTGTTCTTCAGAGCGCGAGAAAAAGTACGACGACGACGATACCGTCGTGAACAACAACACATTCATCGCGAGCGGTGCGGACGAGTTCGTCTACTGCGAGGAGGAAGCGCCGGACCGGTCCGTGGACGACCAGAAGCGAGCGATTGAATCGATCAAATCGAACGTCTTGATACCTCTCGGAGCGAGCACATCCAGCGTGTGGTTAGAATCATACGCGCACAATGCGGAGAAACCAAAACATTTGCTCTTCATCGGACCGAGAGGGTGCGGACAGAAACATTTCGCGAAAAATGTCCTCGCGAGGGAGACCGGGAGCGTATTTTTTGACTGCTCGATTGAAAATGTCACGCGGAGGAGGAGCAAAGAACCGAACGCAACGACTACAGAAGAACACGACGGAGATGATACGGAGGATACAGAACAAGACGACGAGAGCGCATTTTGCGCGGACTTGTTGAAACGAACGTTCCAGTTGGCTAAAAAATGGGCGCCGAGTGTGGTGTACGTCGGCAACATCGAGAACGCGTTCGCGACGGGCAAGAAGAAGAAAACGAAGAAGAAAACAAAGAAGACGAAGACCAAGAAGGGCAACGCAAAAGAAGGCAACGAGGAAGAAGGAGAAGAAGACGAGGACAGAAATGTGAGCGAGGAAAATACGGTCGGGAATGGCACATCCGGTACCGATGGAACACAAGCGGATGCGGCTGTTTCATCAAACGTGAAGACTTCTACTACTCAACAGACTCAAAAAGTCGACCCGAAATCGTTCAAAGCTGGGTTAACTGCCGCGTTGAAATCGTTAGAGAAAGAAAACAACAGTTCTTCTCGTCGCGTGTGCGTCGTCGCGTCCATCTCAGACGCATCTCGTTTGACCAAAAAAGACGAGAAATCTGTACTGGGCAAAATCTTTCACCCGAAGGAGACGTTCGCGGCGCCGTTCATGCGTCCATCGCGAGCGGCGAGGTACGACTTGTTGAAAACTTTTTATCGAGAAGTCGTCGACGAGTATTATACCGAAGAATGCAACAACAATACGACATGTTTGTCATCCTCGAAGAAGTCAACAAAATCAAAATCGCGAATGTTCTCGAAAGTCGTCGCCGACGGCGCTCGCGACGAAGGCGCCGTCTCAGAACTCTCGCACTTCGCGGAGACGTGTAACCGTAAAGTGCTCAAACTTTGCGTTCGAGAAGGTTTCAGGAAAGCCGTGGAGTATATTTCGACGAAATCGATCGTTCAACCGCGCGCGTTCACCGACAGTCAAAGAGCGCTCGTCTGGCGCTTCGCTTCGGAGTCCTTACGAAACCTTCGAGAGACGAATCAGAAAAGAATCGACGAAGAACAAGACGACTTTTACGACGAAAACGAAAACGCAGAAGCAGAAGCAGAATTCTTCTTCGCGAGCGAGAACGAGTCGACCCTTCGCCTGTTTGCTAAGCGCGTGTGTTGTCGTCTTCGTTACTCGTAACACCACCAACAATTTGGATGAACATTTTACATATCGCACACAAAATCGCACTCACACGCTTTCTCTTTCATTCAAAATGCACGCATTGCCTGTAATAAATTCTATTCCGTCGTTCTTTAAAGTTTCAGGTGGTTTTATTGCGTAAAACGAACATTAACGCGTCGATGGTGTTCTTCGCTCTGAAACCTCTCGAAGTTTCGTTTCTTTCTCAAGAGTTGAAAATCTTCACATTTTGCATCCTTTTGCGCGTCGGACGAAGGTTCTGCGAATACTCTTCGAGAAGAAATCACCCACCATGGAAGAGGACGACGATATCGACATCAACGAAAACGTGAAACTGTACGAAACACTCAAACGCGCCTGGAACGATGAAAAGAACGCGCCGATCTTGTTGAAATTCAAATCCACTGAAGTTGCGCGTTTCCAAACTTTACTCGCTTCCCGCGAGCGAGAAATCGAAGAGATGGAAAACTCCGCGAACGAATCCGGGGACGGGAACGAAATGCTCTTATCTGCGATCGGTAGAGAGGAGTTGAACAGGGCGAAATACGTGTTGAGGAGTTATTTGAGGACGAGGATTAAGAAAATTCAACAGTTTCCCGTGCACGTGTTGCAACAGTGGAAGAAGAAAAATTCGGAGGAAACGGAGGAAACGGAGGAAGCGGATGTGATTAGTGAAAAGGAATACGAGTTTACGTTGGCCTTAGTGAAGGCGTACGAGGAACACGCGCAGTCTGTGCTCGCGAATTTTCCGTTGAAAGAGTACCAAAGCGCGTTTATGGAGTTTGGAGATGAGAAGAACAAAAAGGAGGAGCTGACGATGGTGTCGCATCCGAACGAAGCGAATAAGATGGTATTTATTAGAATTTTGGAGGACGTGGGCATGCATCAACTCGACGACGGCACGGACGAGGGGGACAAGATTGATTTGGAGAAAGGAAAGATTCTGTTTTGTAAATTTCAGCAGTTCAAAGGGTTGTTAGAAAGTAGCGAAGAGGGAGGCACGCCGAGAGCGGAGTTGCTTTGAGAGAGAGTGTAAGATTAAAAGAATAGTATTACTCTGTAAACTTGTTAAAATACATTTAGAATTCTGACACGCGTAAGTTACTCTCCTCCACGTTCGTATCGCCAGTCGGGTGGTGACGAGCGGCAGGTGTTTTTGTCGAGTAACAGATATAATCTCTCTCTCGCTTATTAAACTTAATTCGTCTTCTTCGCCGAGCCTTTACCCTTCGCGGCGGCTTTCGACTTCTTACCGTCGCCGCCGGTTCTTTGCACGACCACGAAGAACAAACTCGCGAACGAAATACCGGTGACCAATCCGGCGCCGTACAAAACGTACACCGCCCCAGCCTTGTGCTTATACACCTGCGCGATCACTTGCAAAGACTCCTCCCAAAACTTCTTCGCTCGAACGAACACACCGGGTTGTTGCAACTTGAAGCTCTCGCCCTTGAACGAAAACTTCCTCGCGTCTTTCTTATTCTCGGACGCCAAATAGTTCCCCAACGCTTCCTTCGTCCTCGCGCCGCCGGAATACGGAAACATCTTCCCGTCTTCAAAGTACATCAACGTCGGGAACGATTTAATCTCAAACTCTTTCGCCACGGACGCTTCCGCTTGCGTCGACGCGTCCACCGAGAACAGTTTCAAATCACTTCGTCCTTCCGATTTCATCTCCGCTGCCAAAGCGTCCCAATCTTTCGCCATCGATTTACAGTGGCCGCACCACGGGGCGTAAAACTTTGCGAAATACTTCTCGTCGGATGGTTTCGCTTGCAGTTGCGCTCGAAAGGCAGTCGGGGTGAGTTCAATCGCTCCATCATCATCACTCGCGGCGGTTGTTTCACTCGTCGTCGTCGTCGTTTCGGCAGCGGAGGAAGCCGAGACCGAACGAAAGACCAAGACGCCAGCGTTGCCTTTATCATCGCTCCGTAAGGAGACGCTCGCGATCGAGAGAACGTACGCGAGGAATTTGATCGAATTTCTCATTTTGAATTGGAAATGTGTTCTGAGTATACGGTTCGTTTCTTTCGTGTAAGTCGTCGTTGTTGCTTCTTCTTCGCGAATGAACTCGAAGTGGTTGTTGCGTGCACTAAAACCGTGTTTTGTGTGGTATTCAGAGAGTGAGAAAAGGGACGTTTTTGTTCGCACGCGGAGGAAAGAGTGCCGCTCTTCGGTGAATGTAAAAATATCTCACAAACGGCTTCTTTAGGGGAAACGCATTTCTCTCTGATCGCATGTCTGCATGTGTGTTTGTATTTTTTTACCACTTTTTGCGAGAAAGACAGGGAGCGCAGAGAGAGAGAGAAGAATAAACCTTGTTGGGGAGGATATATACCTTCCAAGATGGAGGAGGAGAGCAGTTGTTGTCCTTTTTCTCCGTCTTCTTTGTGGGAGGTGATCGTGAAGTGCGACGATATTTGTTTCACTCATGTGCTTCCGAGATTGAATGGAACTGATCTCAAATTCTTGTATGGAGTGAATAAGGAGACGAGAAAGTTGATTAAGAGATCAACTCGCGCGGGTGATTTGAAAGAGAAGTTTAAAGTTCAAGAGATGTCGTCGATATCGACTTTGGAAGTCGCGTGGGAGCATAAATCGTTGTGGCCGAGACACTGGGAGGAAACATGGTTCTGCGTAAAAGTTGCTAAAACGAATAAACTCGAGTTGCTCAAGTGGGCGCGAGAGGAGAAAAAGTGTAAGCGGGATGATAGGACGATTGATGCGGCCGCATATCAAGGCAATCTGGAAATGGTGAAGTATTGCGTGGCAAATGAGTGTCCTATCAATACGTGGGCGTGTGAAAGTGCTGCCCAAAACGGTCATCTCGAGTGCCTCAAATACTTACGCGAAGAAGTCAAAGCGCCTTGGGATTTTCTTCCTGCCGCTTGGGCGGCTAAAAATGGTCATCTCCACATACTCGAATATCTTGTTGAGCGCAAGTATAATAAATATAACGTATTGGCGTGTAAGTTGGCAGCCATGAACGGCCACTTAGACTGTTTGAAGTACTTGCACGAAACCGCCAAAGCGCCTTGGAACTATAAGGCCGTACGACAAGCGCACGAGAACAACCACACCGAATGTTTACAATACCTCCTCGACAACGACTGCCCTTTACCAGATGGTTGGCGATACGAACATGGCGAATTAAAACGCAGTTCATAAACACATACAAACAAACAAAGCTTTTGAAAACACAGAAGTACACTCAGCGCACCAACTCTGAAAGCCGTTTCGGGAGGAAAAATGAAAAAGGGCAGCCCAAAAACCTGAAAAATGGACGAATAGACCACACAGTTGTTTACAACGACAGAGAGAGAGACTCGCACATACGCATATAATAATCACACGCACAGAAAAAGCAGAGACGCAGAGAATACGCACTTACGCTGCACATACCCTTTTCGTCGTCTTTTGAGAGCATTCGATATATATATAAGCGAGGATTGGGATTGGAATTTTCCCAAACATTATCCAAAAATCAGATACGTCTCAGCGCCTTTTCTATTCAGAAAGAGAGAGAAAGAACGCGAAAGAACAACTCGAGCGATCAGAACATGCGAGCGACATCTTTCGCACAAACGACTTCTTGTTCTTCTTCGAACAAGAAAAGTTTTATCATCACAAAAAGAAGACACAAAATTGGAGGCAAAATGCAGACCAAAATGAGACCAAAGAAGGCTGCCACTACTGCCTCGGCGGCGACGAGCGGAGGAGTGCAAACCATCGGCGAAACGTTCAAGAAACTCAAATCGGAAAACAAAATCGCGTTCATTCCTTTCGTCGTCGCCGGGGACCCGAACTTAGAAGCCACGGCGAAAGCTTTGAAGATTTTAGGTGCGTTACTTATGCTCGTCTTTCGTCTTCTTTGTCTTTGTCTTTGTCTTCGTACTGACGAAACCACGCTCTTCTCGCTTTCTTTCTTTCTTTTTAATTTCTTTGAAACAACAAACAAAACAGACGCGGCTGGCGCAGATGTCATCGAATTAGGCGTTCCGTATTCCGACCCGTTAGCGGATGGTCCGGTGATTCAAGCCGCGGCGACGAGAGCTTTGGAAAATGGCGCTACGTTAGATAAAGTCATCGCCATGGCGAAGAAAACCATCGATAACGGCAAAGGCGTGAAGGCGCCGATTGTGATGTTTACGTATTTCAATCCGATTTACCAGAGAGGCGTGGAGAAGTTCGTGCAACAAATCGCCGACGCCGGCGCGAGAGGGTTGTTAATTCCGGACGTACCGTTGGAGGAAACGTACGAGACGAGCAAGATTTGCTCGAAATACGGCATCGATTTGGTCTTGCTCTCCACGCCGACGACGCCGACGGAACGCGCTCGGCAAATCGCCTTGAACACCAAAGGCTTCGTCTATTTGGTTTCCGTCACTGGCGTGACTGGGATGCAAACCAACGTCGCCTCGAGAGTCGAAGAGTTAGTCGCGGATTTACGTAAAGTGACCGACGAACCCATCGCGGTTGGTTTCGGAGTCTCCAACGCCGGACACGCCAAGCAAATCGTCAACTGGGGCGCAGACGGCGTCATCGTCGGCTCCGCGTTGGTCAGAGCGTTAGGCGAAGCCGCCTCCGAAGAAGAAGGGTTAAAAGCGTTCGAAGAGAAAGCGAAAGAGATTCGAAGCGGCGCGTGCAGAGATTAAAAATTATAAAAGAGAGAGACCAGAGAGAGAGTAAACGCTTCGCATACGCATCAACATTAATCACATCGATATAATCTTAATAATAATAATAATACTATTAATACAATTCTCACTTATTCTTCTCCAGCCACTCTTTTATTTTGACGTCGTTCTCTGTTTTCGCGGTTCTTCCGTTATCCACAAAGGACAGATAATCTTTGAAATTTTTCTTCGAATACTCGAGCACTCGTTCTTTCTGTCTTTCCTCTCGTTTCTCTTCGGTTTTTTGTAACAAAGTTTGTACGAATGCATTCGACTCCGTTTGCTCGTTCGCTTCCAACGCGTGCGCATTAATCGAAGAGGTGGAGAGAAGGACGAGGACTGTTTGTACGAGGACGAGGACACTTTTCAGGATTTTGTTGTCGTTGTTACTGTTACTGTTGTTCCTTTTTCTAAACATCTTCGTTTCCGTTCTTTCCCCGGCAACACGTGTGGGTTTTTCAGTATTACTTTTGTTTTGCGTTGAAAACGATGACGATTCATCTAAAACGGAGAAAGACGGGAAGGAGCGAAAAGATGAATGCGCTCTGATGATCCTCTGACGTCGTTTTTGAACGACAACAGGAGTAGGAGTACCGACGGAGGAGAACAGTAAAGAGGACATTTGTGTGTGTTGTAATGGAGCAAATGCAAGGAAAAGATTCCCCTACCTTTAATGTGGATGGTATCGATGCAAATGTGACCGATGCATGTCAAAAGATGTCCACAAAATCAATTAATTATGGCAGTATGAACAGATGATGTACGAATACTAGGTTATTTACGCGTTACATATATGTACCATATACTACATCGTTGCTTTTCCGTTACATAAATAGTATTCGCTTTCCAGACTACGCTGCGCTACTGTAAGACAAAACTCTTTTCTTCTTTTCCTTCTCTATCTCCTCAAAAAACGCTTTGACATCATCATCGTTCGCAAAACTCTACTTACTACTACTTCAAGGCGCCGGCGCCTTCCATCATGCACAAATAGCAGACGCTGATGACGAGCGAAATCCACATGGCCGGGAACCCGATTTTGAAAAACTGACCAAACGTGACGTGGAATCCAGCCTCGTGGGCGATACCAGCCATGACGATGTTCGCGCTCGCGCCGATGAGGGTACCCATACCACCGAAATCAGCCCCGAAACATAACGCCCATCCTAAACCTTTGATGTGGACGCCTTCGACGTTTTCGGCGATTTGGACGATGACGGGTAACATGGTGGTCGTGAACGGGATGTTGTCGACGAACGCGGACGCGACGGCGGCGACGATTTGGACGAGGACGATAGCGACTTGCGAGCGCTTTTCGACTGGGACCATTTCGATTAACGCCGAAAGCGCGTCGGAGATTTCTCGCAATAAGCCGAGTTCGGCGACGCCTTCGGTGAAGACGAACAAGCCGGCGAAGAATAAGAGCGAATCCCATTCGACTTTTTCCAGAGCGTGTTCGAAATCGTGTTCTGGACCGGTTAAGAGCACCGCGATTGCGCCGAATAACGCGGCATAAGACGGCGAAAAGTGAATCACCGGGTGTAAAAAGAACAAGACTATGACAAAACACAAGACGATGCCGGATCGAATCAATAAAGGCATGTCTCGAATCGGATAGTCTCTTTTCATTTTCTCTAAATCCACCACCAACTTTTGGGAGTAAAACTCTTTCCCGTAGTGCCATCGGACGAAGACTAAAACAACCGGGACGGTTAAAACGACGCCCGGGGCCATAATTTGTAAGAAATCGTTAAAATCGATGTACTCTTTTAAAGCGTTTCCGACGATGATGTTTGGTGGATCGCCAATCATAGTCGCCGCACCGCCAATGTTACCGAACAAAGCCAACGGAAGTAATAAAGGTCTCGGATCAATTTTCAACGCTTTGCATAAGGAAATAATCACCGGCGCTAATAAAAGCATCGTCGTCACGTTGTCCAAAAACGCAGACAAAATGCAATCGAAGAGCATGAGCATCCACGTCAAGCGCCACATGTCGCATCTCGATAACTCGATTAAACGAACCGAGAGGAATTCAAACACCCCGGATCGCGCGAGCAACGCGACGATAACCATCATCCCCCAAAGCAACGCCAACGTTTCGTGGTCCATCCACTGGATAATTTTCGCCACGGATGGGAATCGGTGTTCCAATGCCAAGACGTACAAGACCGCGGCGGCGCCGAGAAAAGCAACCAACGTTCGGTGGATGACTTCGACGATGATTAAACCAAACACGCCGATTAACAAGACCAACGCGATCCATTGTTGCCCGATGCCTACCAAACCAACATCTCGTATCGTTGCTCGAACGGAGACGTTTTCGGGACAGTTTGTGCTGACGGTGATGTACACGTCGCCGTTCGATTTCTTATAGTTGCTGAGAATGGTGTAGGACATTTTTTCAACCGACGGTCCGGGCCCGCCAGCCGAGGCCGAAAGTAACGCCCTTCGATATCCCCCACTGTTATTGTTGTGGTTCACTCCTTCTTCTTCTTCTTCTTCTTCTCCTTCTCTGTGCGCACCCGTCGGATCATCGGAGCTTCCTAAATCGTGCAACTGTATGTCTGCCAAGGCGGCTAAAACGACGTCGCCTTGTCGTATTTGCGAGTGCAAATAATACACCGGAACATCCGTCGTGTGATGCGCGTGACACTCGCTCGCGCCCATTTTCACCTCCATCATCCCTTTACTCGCGTGCGATATGTGTTTCTTCGAAATCTCCGCGTGTTCGTGCAACTCGACGATTTCGTGCGACGACGCCGGCGCGACCAACAACACGTAGTCTTCCTCGTACTGTTTCACGAACACCGTCGTGCAACACAACAAAACCAACGCGATGCCGGTTAAAATAGCCATGACGATCAACTTCTTCTTCGATTTGACTTTCAGCTTCCTCGGCGTGAACTTCGCGTATAAATCTTCGCCGGCTTCGGATTCGCCTTTTTCCGATCGCCCGTCTTCGCCGCCACCAAACGCTCCTCTCAATAACTCGTATCGATTGACTCTTCCCATGGCGACTTTTTTTCTCGAGAGTAAACCTTCCGATCGATGAATGCGCGTGATGTTATCTTTGATCAACTCCAACCCTTTACCGAGCCTGGTTGGTAACGACCCCAACGTCGCCTCTTTCGTCTTCAACGCGTCCGAGATTAACAGCAAATCCTCCGTCGTGCGTTGCACCGATCGTAACGCTAAGCGTCTCTGACCTTGGTCCAAAACTTCGTCCACCTCTTTCGCATTTTTCTTCTTCTTCGTCGTTCCATCTGGCGCCATCACCATCAATTCCTCGCCTTCTTTAATCGTCGTCGATTTTGACTTTTTCGTTTTCGTCTTTTTATCCAACGATGGATCGTCTCGCATGTGCCGAATCTCCTCGGCTAAGAATTTACTCGACGCTCCGGATAACGTGTTCGCGTGTTGTAAATTCGTCGCGCTGCTCTTGTTCTTTTCGTTGTTGTTGTTGTTGTTGCTATTATTATTATTATTATTACTGAGTTGCTCTTTGTTCTTGTTCATCGTGTACTCCCGGAGCATTTGCTTGTGCTGCGGCGACAACGACGGACTGCTCGATCGCTCCATCCCCGCCGGCGAAGAAGAATTATTCCCCGAGGCATTCGCCGTCCCGAAAATCTGCGCCAAAGACGGCGCGTGCTTTATCCCACCACCACCGCCGCCATTACCACTCGCGTTGTTGTTGTTGTTATTGTTCCCGTGACTCCCGCTCTCCTCCTCTACATTTTGCTGCTGATATAAATACTCGTCTCTTCCTCCCGCTCCGGACACCACTTTCGCGTCCCGTATTAAATCCGTCTCCGCCGCCAGCGTCTGCGCACTCTCCATGGTTAACGTCCCCCCGGGCGTGGTTTCCGGACTTTGCGTATCCTCCAGACCTTGAAACAATTGGTGTCTGCTCAGTTCTCGTTTCAATCGTTTCCCGGAGAGGCCGGTTAATGTCAGCGCGTGGTGTTCGTTAAACTCGAACTCCTCCTCTTCCTCTTCCTCTTTTAAAGCATCTTCGTCGTCATCTTTCAAATCATCGTCGTTTTCTGTCGTTGATTTCCTTAAACGCGGTCGTGCGCTGTCCACGGATGCTTTTCGCGCGGAGGAGAGCTTTTTTAAGTCATCGAACGACCCGCCCATGTCTCAGATGTGCTCTGTATGCAGTCACGACGCTTACCAACTTTACGGATAAAATCCCGAACAACAGTCTAAAGGTTTAAGAACTAAAAGACCACCAGAGAGCGTTTCGGAGCAGAAACCCACGGAAAGAGCAGAGGAGAGCAAAGAGACTGTCTTTTCGGTCGCTTTTCTCGCGCGTTTCTCGGTGGATGCGTCTTCTTTTCGAAGCGTTTATGTGTACATACGAATGGCGAATTTTGCGGCACTTTTCTCCCCCTTAAAAGTGCCTTTTACAGCATCGAAAGAGAGCAGGGTCGCATAAAAAGCTCCGATTGTGACGATATCTGGAGAAGGAGTCGCGATGATGACGAGAGGGAGGAAGAGGAAGGTTGGGCAGAGAGATTCTTTGTGGGATTTGATTGTAAATGACGAATATATTTGTTTCAAACATGTCCTTCCGAGATTGAATTCGACGGATTTGAAATTCTTGCACCTGGTGAACAATGAAGCGAGAAAGTTGGTGAAGAGATCCTCTCGCGAGGAAGAGTTGAAAAAGAAGTTTAAGATCGAAGAGATGTCGTCGATATCGACTTTGGAGTTCGCGTGGGAGCATAAATCGTTGTGGCCGGATTACTGGGACGAAACATATTTCTGCTGGAGAGTTGCTCTCACGAATAAACTCGAGTTACTCAAGTGGGCGCGAGAGTGGAAACATTGCAAGTGGGATTCAAAGACGATGAGAAGAGCCGCAGAACAAGGTAATCTGGAAATGGTAAAGTATTGCGTTGCAAATGAGTGTCCTATTAATGGGTGGGCGTGTGCAGAGGCTGCCGGAAACGGTCATCTCGAGGTACTCAAATACTTACACGAAGAAGTCAAAGCGCCTTGGGCTTGGGGTACTGCCGCTTGGGCGGCTGAAAATGGTCATCTTCATATACTCGAATATCTTGTTGAGCGTAAATATAATAAATATAACGAAAGTGCGTGTTGGTGTGCGGCCAAGTACGGCCACTTGGACTGTTTGAAGTACTTGCACGAAACCGCCAAAGCGCCGTGGGACTCTTGGGCCGTTCGATTTGCGCACGAGAACAAACACACCGAATGTGTACAATACCTCCTCGACAATAACTGCCCTTTACCATCGGGTTGGCGATACGAAGGAGGAGCGTTACACACGAATTAGAATATTATTATCATCATCATCATCATCATCATCATCATCATCATCAGTTGTAATAACAGAAAGAGAGAGACAGAGAAAAATTTAATTAGGTAAAAAAAAGCATCAACTCTCTTTCGTCACACAAAAGAGAGAACAGAAGTGAAGGTGTTATTCGTGTTGAGGAACACACATTTACACGCTTACGCACACTCACATAGTGCAGAGTTTAGAGAGTAAAAAAGCGATTTCTTCAAGAACATGAGCGCTCCTTCTTCCTCTGCACATCATCCTCATCGAATCCCCATCCTGTTGGGAAAAATGCACATCCAACTAACCTCCAATAAGAAATCCTTCTTCATCTTCCTCTCCATCGGAACGATCGCATCCATCGGAATATCCTGCGCAGCCGAAGAGTACATCTTAAAAAGAATAGAAGGGTTCCACCACTATTGGTTTCTGGCGTTGTTTGAGCTCGTGGTGTTTAGTGTGATGACGTTTGTTTGGATGATGATTACGACGGATAACGAGGGAAATGGTGATGTGAAAGACTTTGGGAGCAACACGAACGGTGTTGAAGATGTTTTGAAAAGTACTGCTACTCCTACGAAGAAGAAGAAGAGTAGTTCTTTTATGCACCACGAGTATTATTCGAGGATAGTGCCGCCGTTGAAAGCACCGATACACTTATACGTCGCCTCGGCATCTTTGATTGGGATATACACTTCCCTCGGGAAAGTCTCGTACAAATACATCAACTACGCCACGGGGACGGTGTTGAAATCGAGCAAACTGATACCGGTGATTCTCCTCTCCTCGGTGTGGCTGAAACGAACGTACCACTGGTTGGACTATTTAGCGTGCGTTTTGTTAGTGATCGCGTCGTGTTTTTTCGCGTTAGGGGAACACGAAGGGAACAAACAGTTAGACGCGGAAGATCCCACGTTGTACGCGTTTGGGTTTTTTCTGTCCTTCTTTTGCGTGTGCGTCGGCGCGGTGCAGTCGAACGTGGTGGATAAGGCGTTGAGAGATTACGAGGCGACGGTATCGGAGAACATGTTGATGACGAATTCGATTGGAGCTTTGTTAGTGTTCGTGGTGGTTTTAGTCAAAGAACCGGACGCGTTTGCGTTTTTCTTTGGCGATTGGTTTTATTTAAGTTTGATCGCGTTTCGATCGATCGTGTTTTGGCTCGGCGCGGTGTTTTACACGACGCTGGTGAAGCATTTCGGCGCGGTACCAGCGGTGGCGATTACCACGTGCAGGAAAGTTTTGACCGTTATATCCTCGTTCGTGTTCTTTTCCAGCGATAAACCGTTTGGCGTGACGTATTTTGTCGCTCTGGTGTTTTTCTCTGGGGCGGTAGCGTGCGAATTTTTCAAGCATAACACTAAGACGAAGAGTCAACAGTTGGAAATGGCAAGGAAAGACTCGGACGTTGAGAAAGTATCGGATAGGAGTACTTAGTTGAAAGATAGTAATAGTAATAGTGATAGTAGTAGTAAAGTGATGATGATGTTGTAGTACCGCACGGTGGTATTCGAGATGATGATTTTGTAAATGTACAAAAGAAACGCTAAAACCCGTCTAAAAGTCTTAAAACTCTTCTCCTTCGCAACCATCGATGATTTCCCAATCGTCTTCGTCCTCTTCCTCTCCTCTTTTGTTGTTTTCCGTTCGTTTCGAACTGCTGCTATTCATACTGCTATTCATTTTCTTCTTCGACAACACTTTTTTGGTAACCACCGTAATCAAAGGCGTCGATCCGCTCTCGCGTTCAATATTCGTCAAAACATCCACGAACGCGTCCAAGGAGGAGGAAGATGCATTATTCATCTCGTCGTAATTAGTATCGTTACCTACTAAAAATCCAACGACTAAGCTCGGATCGAGCGCGTGAAACGGCGTGTATAAAATGCCGTGTTCCGAAGCGCTTCCGAAAAAGGAACGATAATACGCAGATTCCGTCGATTCGTCTCGCGAACGCTCGCGAGGTGACACGTACGCTTTCGCGACGTGTGGGTCGAGATATATTGCTCTTGTCTCTTCTTCTTCTTCTTCTTCTTCATCTTCTTCTTCTTCCTCTTCTTCTTCCTCCTTCTCTCCCCCGCTATAACTATCACTACTCTTCTTACCGCTCGTAAACCCGACGATGTAATACGACGCGGTCTTCTTCCCTCCGACGATACCTACGCACTCGCGCACGCTTAGAAATTTCTGTAACGATTTCACGTATTCAGGATTAATCGCGTCGCTCGCGCCGCATCGTAAAGGTACTAAAATCAAAACGTCTTTGTCCGCGTGCGTTTTCATTTCCTCCCGAACTCTTTCCGGGTAAAACTCAGGCACGCCTCCGCCGCACCCGTCGCCGAGAATGAGACAACGAACGTTTTGAAAAGAATCCAACCTATTCATCATTTTCCCGTATCGTTTACAAATCTCGGACGGTGCCATCCACTGACCGGGGCACAACGCATTCTCGTCCTCGTCTCCTTCGTATACTCTTCTCAACCCGAATACATTCTTTGTCTTCTTCTTCTTCTTCTTCTCCTTTTTATCCTCGTTTTCATCGTCATCGTTATCGTCCGAAAACATATCCACAATCTCCTTCTTCCTCTTAAACTCCTCTCCCTCCTCCTCCTCCTCGCTTACATCTTCTTCGCTTCTCCTTAAACTCCTCCGCCTAAATCTCCGCGCTCGAGCGCTCCTCATCAACGCTTCCCCGAACAGCATCTGCGCGCTCCTCAGCGTGCACCCCCACCCGCAATCCGTGGTGTACCCGCCCACTTGGTTCGCCACGAAGTCTATGGACTTCATTTTCATCGTCGTCGTTTCTTTCGTATTCGTGGTAGTATTCGTATTATTCGTAAAGAGGAACATTTTTTTGCTCTCGATGGGTGGAAATTCCGAGACGTAGGAGCTGAAAAAGAACGCATCCACGCGACTGATGAGTCGATCGAACGCGGTCATTCTCTCGCCTAAAATCATAACGACTGTGTTTCTGACGCCTCTGTTGCTCTCGTCGTGTATTCGTCTCGAAAATATCGAGTTTTTCATCGCGTACATTCGTTTCGAGAATTGGAGTTTTTTATACGACACGAAGGACTTTTGCAGAACTTTCCAAAGCGGATTTGTTCTGTTCTCTGATGCATCATCTTCGCTCGAAAACAACGCCATTACGTGTATATGTATGTGCGCCACCGGGTTTTCTTCTTTTCTTTTTAATATACGAATAATAAGCGCGACGAATACGCGTGTATTTATGCGCGTGTTTAAACGGTTTTTGGGAGAGATTTTTCAGTATTTAGGGGAAAATATTTCTCGCATGTGACATTTGTATACACCACAGAAAGACACGCACAGAAAGAGAGAGAGAAGAATAAACCTTGTCGGGGAGGAAAGGATATACTTATTCCGCGATGGAAGGGAAGAGCAGTTGTTCTTCTCTGTCTTCTTTGTGGGAGGTGATCGTGAAGTGCGACGATATTTGTTTCACTCATGTGCTTCCGAGATTGAATTCGAATGATCTCAAATTCTTGTACGAGGTGAATACGGAGACGAGAAAGTTGATTAAAAGATCAACTCGTGCAAGAGATTTGAAGAAGAGGTTTAAGGTTCAAGAGATGTCCTCGATATCGACTTTGGAGTTCGCGTGGGAGCATAAATCGTTGTGGTCGGGATTCTTGTTGAACGAAACATGTTTCTGCTCGCAAGTTGCTAAAACGAATAAACTCGAGTTGCTCAAGTGGATACGAGAGGAGAAAAAGTGTAGGTGGGATGAATGGACGATTAATATGGCCGCAGAAAAAGGTAATCTGGAAATGGTCAAGTATTGCGTTGCAAATGAGTGTCCTATCGATGCGATTGCGTGTGCAAAAGCTGCCAAAAACGGTCATCTCGAGATACTCAAATACTTACACGAAGAAGTCAAAGCGCCTTGGGATTCGGTAACTGCCTCTTGGGCGGCTGCAAAAGGTCATCTCCACATACTCGAATATCTTGTTGAACGTAAGTATGATCAATATAGCGTATACGCGTGTACGAATGCGGCCATGGACGGCCACTTGGACTGTTTGAAGTACTTACACGAAACCGCCAAAGCGCCGTGGAACTCTCAGGCGGTACGAAGAGCGCACGAGAACAACCAAACCGAGTGTTTACAATACCTCCTCGACAATAACTGCCCTTTACCACGCGGTTGGCGATACGAACGTGGAGCGTTATACACGAATTAGAATCATCATCATCATCATCATCATAGGTTGTAACATCAGAAAGAGACACAGAGAGATACACGAAGCGCACATCACCCTAAATTAGAGGAAATATCTCTCCTTTCCTTTCCTTTCCTTTTCCCCATAACTAAACTATGATGCTCATCATCACCGCTTTACTCCTTTCTCTCTTCACCGCATCTCCTCTCGACACGCAGGCGAGACCGACGGAGTATTACTACAACACGTTAACCCGAGGTATATTCAAAATATGCACGCATGCGGGCGTGTTTTCTTCTTGCTTTTCATCACATTCCGGATTTTTGAACTTTGGTCGACCTTTATGACTAACGCGCGTAAACGCTTTCTCTCTCACTCTCCCTCCCTTAAAAACACAGAATCGACGTGGCAAATGCCCACGTTCCACGGGTACTCCGTCGCGTACGTCGACGCAGATACCGGGAGGCGGTTTTGGCAACACGAGAAGACCGGAGAGACGACTTGGTACTAAATTCATATTCTTTCTCTCTTGTGTCTTTGTGCTTCTTAAATTTTCTCGCTTTGCGCTCGATGTGATGCGTCGGTCGGTTTTCGGTCTCTCTCTCTCTCTCTCTCTCTTTCTTTCCTCGCTGACACAACAACACAACGCTCGCGTTTAACATTCTTTTTTAATCAGGCAATCACCGGGCGATTGGGAAGAAATATACGGCGAGGAGACCCCGGAGACTCCGTATTACGTTCATCGTAAAACCCGCGAGACGACGTGGACGAAACCGGAATATTTAGCGTGGACGCGCGTAGAACACGATTGGAAAGAAGAAGAGGATGGAAACGAAGAGGAGAAAAAGGAAGACAACGAAAGCGTACCAGAGGAAGGGGCGAGTAAAAAGAAAGGCTCTTGGTTTTCGTCCAAATCTTAGTAAAATACGAACGAGCGCAAAAGCTTCGTCGTCGCCAGGAGTAAAGACCAAACCACGAGAGAAGAACACAGAACACACAGACAGACAGACAACACGTACTACTGTATTAAACCAATACTTTTGTAATTACTTTTCAGGATATACCACTTTAATATAACTCTACTCTGTAAACGTGTCGTAAAACTCGTAATACACCACCTTGACCCTTCACAAGAAAACGTTTCACAAAATGAACAGAAGCACTCTGTTGACATTTGTATTCGCGATTGTTGCGATCGTTATCGGTCTCGCATCCGCGCGCGAGGCGCAGTATTTTTACAACTCCGTCAGTGGCGAGGTACTGCGCGTTTGTTTTGTGTGGTGTTCTCTCTCTGCGTTTATGTTTACGTCGTGAATACATTCCGGATTTGATCTCTCGAGCGGCTTTTTTCCATTCTGATGTGTATGATGCGAATACTACTAAACTGACACTTTATACTCTCTCTTTTTCCACACAAATACGTATTAAACAGGCGACGTGGACGGATCCTCTCATCGCGCCTTGGATAGACGAGGAAACCGGGAAGAAATATTGGACGACCGCCGATGGGACTGCCACCTGGGAATCCCCAGGAAATTGGAAGGAAGAGTGGTCCACGGAACACAAGATGCCGTTTTACGTGAACAAGAAAACGAGCGAATCCACCTGGGATTTACCGGAAGAATTGGCCTGGGAACGCGTCAATCACGAGGTGGAGGATACTTTGTGATGTATTCTATCGCGAGAATGTGAGTGTGAGAGAGAAGGAGAGGTTGTTTTTGTAAATCTACATCTATACGTATTATATTATTATTACTCGTAATCACACTCTGTTCTCCGCGGCGGAGGCGGATAAACCTACGTCTTTCAAATTCTGCGCGGATTGATACGCGCTTAAATGTTCCATGCTCGGGGAGACTATGAATCGATTCGCTCTCCTCGAGCGTTCCTCGTTGGACAAACTACTGTTTTCTTCGTTCAAACCACCGAGTGAGTTAAACTTGGCTTTGCTCAGCTGTTCGCTCGAGCTGAAAAACAAGTGCATGGAGATTAAAACTATGCTCACGCCGATGCAAAAGTTAATCGTGATTTGATGTCCAAAGAGGAACGCGGAGACTAAACCGGTGAATATCGTCGCCACGGTGCTGCTATATTTCTTCAAAATCGTATCCGCAAACTTAAAGAAGAAGGAACTCAACACGCCTTGCGCGGCGTTGTTGGCGACTAATAACATGGTCATCGAGTTATGTCCGGCGAATAAGCTCCCGATGTCTTGGAACCCGTTTCGCATCCAGACAATCATCAGCGCGATCGTGTTGAACATTAAACCGTACAAGTACATGAACAAATTTTGCAAGTGCACGGAGGTTTCAAAGTTCTTCTTCAGCGCGTATTCGTTATACACGGACGCTAACGACGGGACGACGATAGAACACAAGGTGTAAAAATAACATCCGAGTGATCGAGGATCACCGGGAGGATCCGTCAACCCGCCGTGCTTCGTCCCGTGCAACGGTTTACACGCCAACTGGTTCACCGTGATGCCTAAAATCAATAAGAACAACGCTTCCCACTGCAAAACGCTAAAAACTCTCCCCATGAACGCTTTCATGAGCAACGCGATCGAGAGCACTTTTAAATTCGAAAGCATTTTCACCGTCGTCGGGTGAAAATACAACTGCATGACGAATTTTATGTAGTTATTAATGGCGTACAATCCCGCGGGAACAACGAGCAACCTATTGGACCGCCACGCCAATTTCGCTTTCTTCATCGAACGCAAGTTTCTTGCCTCTTCGCCCGGTTTGCGCATCTGTTTATCACATATGTCGCGTAAAGGAGATTTGATGAAAGTTTTGACGCATCAAAGAGCGTGATGAAAACGAATGAAAGGTCAGCGTTTGATGATGCTACCGATGAGACGATACTACGACTCTACGCCTCGTACTAGAGAAAACAGAATATGCGTTTCACGAGAAGAACGGATGAGAAAAAAATGTCACCGTATCCATCGCGAGCGCTCCGCGAAAAGCGTAAAAATGTCACTCGTACCTGCACCATCAGAAACACAATCGCGAATATCACTTTCGTCCCTTCGGTGATAAAGTTCACCGACACCGGGTGGTACGCGAACCCTCCTCTCGAATTTTTCGTCAAATGGACTAATATAGGTTGTAACCCGATGAGAAAACAATCCGAGGCGACGAGCGCGACGGTGAATATGCGCTTTTTGTTGGTCTTTAATTTCTTCTTGTTTTTCCCCGATGATGATGGAACTTCAAAGTCGTCGAAGGAATGGTCGCGCGATGATGTCATATTTTCGGAGGAGAAGGAGGACATTATGAGTGCGACGATGAGATTTAAAAAGAGCGCCTTCTTTAACTTCTTCCTCTCTTTCTTTTTTGTCGGTGTTGTTTCCGAGGAGGACAACAACAACACGAAGCGGCGAGTAGGGTAATGTTTGGATAATGGCGGCAAAACCCCGAAGAGATTTGAGAGAAAATGTGGGCAAAAAAATACGCGTATGTGATTGAATTAAATGTGGGATGATGATGATGATGTTTACGACGACGACGCGTCAACAACGTCTTATATTTCAAAGATGATAAAGAATATAAATGTGCACGCGACGACCCATTCTGTGCGGGAAATGATTTTCTTGTTTTATTAAGCGACGTAATGATACACGTCTCGATCGTCCTTGTCTCTTTCCACGTACTCGCGATCGATCAGACTTTCGATTCGTTTCTTCAAATCTTGGTTGTTCACCGGGAACTGGAGTTTCGCCACGACCTCGTTGATTAACTCCGGGTGCGGCAACTTTTTCCTGGTTTTTAAGATTCGAACGATCATGGCGTCGATTTGGTGGAATCGGTCCGCGCGGACCGATTCGCGGACGGCTTCGTTTTCGTCTTCTTCCATCGTGGTCGGGTGATCTCCCCCGTTTTCTCCTCCGGCGCCTCGTTTTTTACCGCTCGCTTGTGTAGAGGATTGAATGGCGGAGATTTTCAATCGAACCAGTTTTTCTTGCAAGTTGAAGTTGAATTTGAACGCGTCTTTCGCCTCGTCGATGTCTTTACTCATCGGGGTTTTTAATAACACTCGGTACTTACCGCCGTATAAGGATTGCAACGTGCGTTTCAATTCGACGTCCGGGATGTTTGTTTTCTCTTTCAACTCCTTATACGTGAACTGTTTGTGTTGTTGCTCGTCGTCGTTCGTATCGTCGTCGTTCTCGTTGAACGCCAAGATGATTACGGCTTGCGCCAACGAGACCGCCAACTCTTTCGTACCACTCGCGAATTTGACTTTCAGGACACACGTGGACGTGGAGTGTTGCCAAGCTAATCGTCTCCCATTGTTGTGTTGCTCTAAATAATACGATTCAAAATCGTCTCGCAACGATTGTAATTCCGGCGGTAAGACGACGTCGAGTTTCGCCGCCGACGGCCAAAATCCAGCGGTTAAGATGTTCACGGAGAAAGTTTCGCGGTTCGTCATTGGTGGTTTTGGCGGTAATGGTTCCAACGCTTCTCCCCCTCCTTCTTCTTTTGTTATTATTGATATCGATTTCTTTCTTGTTCTTTTTGATTTATCTTCATCGACGCCTTCCGCGACAGAAGCGTTCATGTCCACGTCCGCCTTTGTCTCGCCGCCGACGGAAGCCGCCGTGTTATTAGTCGCGTTGTTACGATAGTTACGCACGGTATCTCGACTCACGTCCACGTCTTTGAACATTCCTTCCAGACGAGTGGTAAAGTTCGCTCCGCACTCTGACCGTAACTTGCCAACCACCAACCGCTCGGCGTCGATGGATGCCGATTTTGAAAATAACAAGCGTTTCGCCAAATCCTTCTTGTAAAACGCCTCGAACACGTCTTTGCCTTGTATGAATCGAAACAACGCCACGGCTTTGTTCAGTTGCTCGTCTAAGTCTTTCTCGGTCGACAAGGACGTTTTATTCCCTTTCTTCAACTTTTCGTCCATGAATTTTGCGATTAACTCCGCGATTCGATTGTTCTTCGAAGTGTTGATGAACATTTCAAACGCAACCTTGGCGCCTTCGCTGAATTGGCGCTGATTCTCAAACGCGTTCACGACGATATCGTCCACGGAGGATTTCATTCGTAATAAAACGTCAACGCAATCGGCAGCTTCGTCTTGAACGGTCTTTTGGCCGACAAATTTCAATCGTTTCGTGAACTGGTCTCTCAGGAGTTTCAAGCCGTCCGGGACGCGAGAGAGTAACGAGTACAAGCGTTTCAAGTCCTCTACTTTCGCACTGTCCGCGAGCATTTCGTCCGAACTGTCGATAATTTCGAGTTTCTTGTCCTGAATCAACGCTTTCTCGACCGTTTTTGTAAGCACCAGTTTCGTTTGCGGTTGCAAATAACTCTCCGCGCGATCGAGCGTTTCTTCGTTCAATCGCGTTTGACAGTGTTTCAAATAGTCCGCGCACTCCGAAGCTGACTTTTTCGTGATTCCAAACCTCTTGTCCGATTCTTTGGCGTAAAATCTGGCCGTGTTTTCTAAGAAGAGACGCTCGAAGTTGAACACCAACAAAGGTGGTGGTGATTTTGGTGTTAATTGTTGTTGTTTGTTGTCGTCCACCATCATCATCGTTCCTTCTTCTTCTTCTTCTTCTTCTTCGGCCGAGCGCTTCTTTGAATTCCTCTGGCCGCTGGCTACCGCGGAAGGAAACGACGACGACGAAAACGATTTGTTTGATCCGCTGCCGTACCTTTTCAACGTTTCCATCGCGGTCGTAAATCGTTTCACTAAAGTTCGATCGATCTTCTCTCCTTCTCTTTCGCGTTCGATCAACCGCAAACACCCGCTCGCGGCTTTGCGAAGCACGTCCGCATTCGCGTCCATTTGCTTTTGAAATTGCTGGACGCTCAATTCCCACAGAGGAAGTTTAAAACTACTCTCTTTATTACTACTTTCTCTGCTCCCCGGAGTAGTAGTCGTCGTAGTCACCGCGTCCGTCCCACTCCGTCGCCTGCGTTCGTCGTCGTCCAACGGCGACGTCGGATCGTTAGTACCAGTCGCCATCTCTCTGCCGCCTTCTTTTGCAGAGTCAGCAGCAGCATCGGAAG
>JACLAA010001729.1_pt1 | contig 45775 bp, 32 predicted proteins | sample 8027891 | NCBI WGS metagenome assembly JACLAA01 (sample SAMN15724900, study PRJNA655200) | protist metagenome | isolation source: fluorescence activated cell sorting (FACS) single amplified genomes of... | place: Spain: Blaines Bay Microbial Observatory, Mediterranean Sea | collected 2016-01-19 | reverse complement strand
CATTCGTTTCTCGTCCGTCAGTATCGTCACTTGCGTCTATGTAAGCGTCTTTGTGAGAAAAAAGGGGAATGATGGCAGAATCGATGATATTCGCTCCTCGCGGCTGTTCCAGCAGATCTATGTGCACAAGTGCTGTCTCAGCGGGTCAATCGTATGCGTACGTGAGGCAAAATCGACAGCTGCGCAGGCCATTATACGCTGACATGCATCTTTCGAACGCGGCGCAATCCTTGCGGTTCTCCTTTGCACGCGGAGCCCGGGATAGATTTTTGAAGGTGCCTCAATCGTTCCCTCTCGCACATTCAAAGTTTGCAGGGTCGACGATCAGTACCTTTAGTCATACCCTACCGACCTGCTGTGCGTCTTCGAAATCGTTCGCCTCTGCGCAGTGCGATTTGCTGCATTTTGGGACCAGGCCGCGAAATTCTTCTCTCGCGAGCCAGCGTCAACCTTGGAGACTTGCTGCATCGACAACCACCCAGAACTCGTCCACCGACGCAGGGGAAATACACGTAATCTTCGGACCGATGTTTGCCGGGAAGACCACAGCCCTCCTCGAACGCATCGCTGAAGAGGAGGCCAAAGGTAAGACCGTGACTCTCGTGAAGTCGAGCAAAGACTGTAGATATTCTGAAGATAAAATCGTATCCCATGATGGAACTGCCAGGCAATGCACGTCAGTTTTCTGTCTAGAGGACTTGCGTGGTGTGATCGGGGAGGAGAGATGGACAAATACTGACGTGATCGCAATCGACGAGGCACAGTTCATTCCAGACCTGGTTTCTTTCTGCGTTGCCGTGGCTGATGAGCATAACAAGAAAGTCGTCGTCGCAGGACTTGACGGTGACTTCAAACGCGGTCGATTTGGTGAAATCCTTGACTTGCTCCCACTCTGTGACTCTGTCACAAAGCTCACAGCTCAGTGTGGAATATGTTCGTCGCGGCCCGCACTTTTTTCGCTGCGGACAATATTGGGGGAGAGCACGCAAGAACTGGTCGGGGGTTCCGATGCGTACAAACCGGCATGTCGGGCGTGCTACTTGAAGAACGCGACATATTTGAGTAGCTGATGAGAGATGCGGTTTCAGAAAACTTTAGCACAGCCCTCAGAGAGTTTTTAAATATGTTCTTGTTTCTTCGTGTTATTTATTATTACACTGCCGCGGTTCCATCGAGCCAGCACTACTGCAGACATTTACATTTTCACCTACTCTTTCGCTTGGCACTGAGTTGAGAAAGACGCTCTGTAAAAGGGATAACACCCATCATCCTTGAAGTCTTCACCTGCTTCACCATTTTCCTGTGCACCTTCGCGGAGAGGCCAGTCTTTCGGCGGGGAAGGATCTTTCCCGTGTCAGATATAAATTGAGTTAGCAAGCTGGCGTTCCTGAAGTCAAGGGATTCAAGCAGTTGCTTATCGATATCTTTGCCTTTCATCGGTGCGCGTCTGGTCGTCTGCGTGGGCGAGTGTGTTTCAGGATCAAAGCGACCTCGCGGTGCCAAATCATCGGTTTCGTACGATTGACCAGGATAATAGATCCGGGACTGAGATACTCGTCCGAGCTTCAAGTCAACGTTACTTCCGCCTGCATGCGTACTGCTGGGGACATCTACTCTACCAGACCTTCTATGGCTCGTAGGGTTGGCCAAGACTGTATCATTTCCTTGCTCAGGCCTCTCACTGACGATCGAGCCCTGACCGCTCGATTCGGGAGTCCCAGTGGTGGAGGAGATCGTTCGGGACAGTACTGGCGCGGTGACGAAGCAGTGGATATGCTTCCACATTGATGCGATTGACTGAGCAGTACATCTTTGGAGCGCCATTTGCAAGCAATAACACGGAGCAACACGAAAGGCCAAGGCGAATCAGGTGCTGATATATGTAAACCTGAGAGCAAGTGATCGACGGACGGCACGCTCCTCCATTATTCTCTCCGGTCATGCAAATAAATAAAGTTGCAATCAGGCAGGCAAAAATAAATAATTAAAAATAAGCAGCACTCATCATATATATCGATCATAATATGCAGCTAGCGCATAATAATAATATTAATAATGCATGCAGCATGCAGCATGCTGCATCATGCAGGCAGGAGATATTATTTACTTCTTCTCGTACTACTTTCGTGGTCGGCGTCTTGTGGAACGGGCACTTACACATGTGGTTCTCAAGGCAGTTTTGGGAGGCTTTCTTGCACAAGATCCTGCCAACACTAAGTATATTGCATGTATCGTGGATGTTTCGTATGAATGGAATTTCCTCAGTGGTCCCTGTCGCAGACTGGGTGTATCGCTTGACTTTTGACATTTGCAACCGGGTGCCCAAGTCTCCCGGTACACCTAGTTCGATCGGAAGTTCCTTGTGGCGTATTATCGAGTACAACATTCACAGAGTCATTTCGTGGTTCGTGGTACGTGCATTACGGGTACCTGAGCGCTTCTTCGATTTCTTTCTGACTCCCGTTCCCTACCCATATCACTGAAACCGCAGAGCACCGCGTCAGGTGAAAAGGCAGAAGTAGACTGGGAAAATCCAGAAGTTGTTGGTCGCTGCAAAAGGTGAGTTGCCACACAGAGAAAAGAACGAGTGAACAAGCGAAGATTGACATCAACTTTCTCCTCAATATTCCCCAGGGCTGGCCATGTACCCCTTTACTCGTTCCGTGACGTTCCTACTGCTTTGAAATTTTGGTCAGAAGGCGGTGGCTGGAGTTCACGCTCGAAGCTGCCGAACGTCTTTTTGCTCAACGGAAAGTGGGATTTCCATCTCGCCGCAGCTCCGCAAGATGCCCCGGTTGATTTTTTCCACTCCAACTTTGATACCAGCCTCTGGGATCAGATCGACGTTCCTTCAAATTGGGAATGCCAAGGGTACGATCGTCCCATCTACACCAACATGTTCTATCCTTTCCCTTTGGATCCACCTCGGGCGCTGCGCCGTGGGGTGTGGAGCTCAAGCAACAATTCGACAGCGTCGAGTCAAGGTGGCGATTTAAGCCTCATCGAAGGTTGGAAGTGGGATGCTGAGACCACAAATCCTAACGAGCTTGAAAATCCCACTGGCTGTTATCGCCGTGTTTTCGATCTTCCAGAAGGATGGACCGAAAACAGGCGCCGTGTTTTTCTCTCATTTGAGGGGGTGGATTCGGCTTTTTATTGTTGGGTGAATGGTCAATGCGTGGGATACTCTCAAGATAGTCGACTGCCAGCAGAATTTGACATAACCGAAGCCCTTGTGCCTGGAAAAAATTTAGTCGCAGCGCAGGTTATGCGCTGGAGTGACGGTAGCTACCTCGAGGATCAGGATCATTGGTGGCTAAGCGGTATTCATCGGGACGTTATACTTTATATGAAAGAGGCAGTTTTTATTTCCGACTATACGGTAAAAACTTCACTTCCGGAAAAGCGTGGTGGCCCAGCACGTGTTGACGTCGACATCCGAGTACAGGAAGCTGTGACGTCAGAAGTTGCACTTCCTACGGACGTCATCGTCGAGTCTCTGATTTTTGATGCAGATGGCACGCAGATTGCTTGTGTAACTTCTAGTCCAGAAGACCTGTCGTGGTGCGACCCTGGTGAAGTGCACGGTCAGCCTTTCGATAAGGACCAGCCCCAGTTCAATCGTAAAGCCCTGCTGTCATTATCAGTCCCTGCCGCCCGTCTATGGTCAGCAGAAGTTCCCTATTTGTACACGCTAGTCGTTAGGACAATGACTTCCACTGCCACAGGGAACACCTCTAGCCGCAGGTTTGTTCCGGCGTCAGATGTTGAGGCTTGCAGGATTGGCATCAGGTCTGTATCTATTTCAGAAAAGAAATTATGGGTCAATGGTGTACCTGTCATCATTCAAGGCGTCAATCGCCATGATCACTGCCCTAAGAACGGAAAAGCGGTTTCAGAAGAGTCCATGTTGCAAGACGTGCTTCTTATGAAAAAATATAACTTCAACGCCGTCAGGACAAGCCACTATCCGAATCATCCGCGCTTCTATGACCTATGCGACGAATACGGTCTTTATGTATGCGATGAAGCGAACCTCGAAACCCATGGTTTCCACGCCGGGATGCATCCAACCCCCTTCTTGGCAAACATTCCTCAATGGAGGCAAGCTTACCTGTCGCGAATGGCTCGCATGATTCAACGAGATCGCAACCACGCTTCTATAATCATGTGGTCGCTTGGAAACGAGGCAGGATGTGGAAGTGGTCAACGAGCTATGGCTGAGTGGGCCAGAGCAAACGACCCTACCCGTCCCTTGCACTATGAATCTGGTGGGTCTCGCTCGAGTTGTACTGATATTATATGCCCCATGTATGCTCGAGTATACACTTGTGAGAGGATGGCCAATGAGGATCTGAATGATCATCGCCCAGTGATTTTGTGTGAATACAGCCACGCGATGGGCAATAGTAACGGAAGTCTGGACAAATATTGGAGGTGCTTTCGCGAAAACAGCGCCGTGCAGGGGGGGTTCATATGGGATTGGGTCGATCAAGGTCTTGAAGCCACTGCGCCTAGTGGAAAAACTTTCTGGGCATATGGAGGTGACTTTGGTGACAAGCCTAACGACGCCCAGTTTTGCATAAACGGCATTGTTTTCCCCGATCGCACTCCTCATCCTGCGATGGAAGAATTGAAATTCTTAATGAGGCCCGTAACATTCCAGGTAACTAACTTGTTTCATGTGAAAGAAAATTGCACCCGTGTTGAGACTGGTAGCGAGCTGGTCAACCTTGAAACGTGGATGAGTAGCACCCCACACATTGTGGTGCGCAATTGGTTGAATTTTACTTCCTTGGATCATCTCAAAACGACCTGGGTGATTTTGGCTGATAGCGGTGCTAGGCTTGAAGAAGGAGTGCTTGACTTATCCTCTATTCCCCAAGATGCTGAGGTCGAGCTGCCGTGGAAGGCTGTTCTTCCAGATCTTGTGTTCCTCGCAAAGAATGTGTCAACTTTGACGACCGCTGCACAGACATCCCCTTTGCACAACTGGTTTCTGGAGTTCCGAACCACCGTGAAGGAAACGACAAGGTGGTGCGATGCAGGTCATGAAGTCGCTCATACGCAGATAACTCTTCCTGTTCCCGTGAACGGTTTTCCATCACCTTCTATATTATCCATTCCTAAATCACTTTCCGTGCAGTCAGATATGGTTCGAGTATTCACTCTGGGTGACGATCTGTTGCAGGTGCAGTGTGCCGGTGGAGTTCACATGGCATTTCATCTCAACGGTCCACTGATTGGGACGATCGTCAACATGGGTTCGAGAGGACACTTGATCCTCGAAGGTGGCCCATCTCCATGTTTCTGGCGAGCTCCCACTGACAACGATCGTGGGGGCGAAGCAATTTCATACTGTGCGCGTTGGCGAAATGCTGGGATAAATCAGTTGCAGACAGTACAGGACAGTTTTCCAACTGTTACTCAAACTGCTGGTCCTGATGGTTCGCTTCGTATCGCTGTTACGTTAACCATGACTCCATGTGGATCGAATAGAAAGGGAGTTGCAGGAATTAGCGTAACACTGACGCATGATATTCAGACAAATGGCACTGTGGACTTGAATATGGTCGCGACGGCCTCAAAGTCGTTACCCCCGATACCTCGTGTTGGCCTGCGCATGCGTTGCTCAAGTGAGTTGCAAGCCGTAGACTGGTTTGGCCGAGGCCCTCACGAATGTTATTCAGACCGGAAAGCATCTGCTACCTTTGGACATCACTCGTCAAATGCAGTCGACATGCATGTACCATACATTGTTCCAGGTGAAAATGGTGGCCGAGCTGACGTAAGTTGGCTTGCCCTTCGTCGGCGTGAAGTTATGCCCGAACGGCCTTTGACAATCAAAGGAAATAAGTTCCGTGCCTCAGCTCGGACAGACCGAGATACTGTCACACCAGCACCGGGGCTCCTAGTCTCAATTCCTGGAGGTAAGGTTGCGCAAGTGTCTGTCCAGCAGTATTCTCTTGAGGATTTGGAGTCTTCTTCTCATGAATATCAACTTGAGGAAGCTAGATCAAGGGGCGACGGCACAGTCCATGTGCACGTCGACCACTTGCACATGGGGGTTGGCGGTGACGACAGCTGGACTCCAAACGTGCACCCAGAGTATCTCATACCAACAGGAAGTAAATGGCAGTGGAGTTTGAAACTCGCGGCTTTGGCGCATGACGATGACGCATTCGAGATGCATAGACACTTGCAATGAAGTATGGGTGTTGGGAGTTTACTAATAGCTACATGTGTGCAATGAAGGCAACACCTGAATTCTAAGAAAGTGTAACATTGACCGGTAGAGACGCTTGCTGTCGAAAGCTCTAGAGCTCTCTTGATATGTCAAGGGACGGACATAACTTGACATCGAAGCGTGTATGCGTATACTTTGGATGAAAAGTACAGTCTATGGTGAGTAACTACCTTCACGCCATTGACCACTGCAAACTGTGCACGACAAAGGACAAGCATCCAACATGTATCCAGGGTTTTTGTCGCACTCATTCTGCTCTGCCCATGTATGACACGTTTCTTGAGCATCAGCGCAGTTGTCAGTGCTCACCTCCCTCCCTTCGAAAAATACCCGTTGGTGCGCCTCTCGCAAAGATAACGGAGCAACGTGCATCCATTTGGTCGCCGTCCACTTCTCACCACTCTCGACTGGACACCCTGCATGACTACTGCCACCGTCTAGCTCACCGCCGACTTTCGTACTCCAGAACAGTAAAGCATCCCCCTTCTGAGGCTTTACTGCCTTCCCGTTGTTCCCACAAACTGAATAGGCGGACTGGTTTCTGCCTCTGGGCATGTCAGTGTTGGGAAACACTGTCTCGCCTCCTCCCTGTTGAGCGATTTAACAAGCACGCATCGTCGATTCCGTGTTGTAGAGTCAGTAAAAGTAAAGGAAATGGAAGTGACAACGATATTCAAATGCAAACGCACCTCGACATCCGAAAGATACATCAGAACCGTGGCCACTCGATTATTCAGCTTGCCAGCATCGTGGAAAAAGTAGTCATAGTGTGCACGATATTCCTCGCCAGGCTTGTAGCGCAGTACTTGAATCGGCTCGCCGTGAGATTCGGGAATCTGACTCCAGCTTGCTATGCGTCGTTCTATATTTTTTATCATCGCGTTCATACCTGTATTATTGTGAAAAATCACGCAAGCAACACGTATGTCGTAAGTAAAAAATAAAGTAAATGAAGGAGACGGAACTGAACCGACCTTTGCACTTTACCCACCTTTTGGAACGAAAGAGCCAGTTGAGGTGCGAATATCGCTGAAAGAGCTTCCCCCATTTTCGGCATCTACCACGCCAGACTTATACATGTTAGGCTTGGAGTGCTCCTGCAAGTTGTACCCCGAATTGAGAAGTCGAGATGGAGAGGCGGTTAGGTGCGCAGCGTCCTTTGCAGATGGCCAGGGTGAGAACTGTAAACAGTGAACAAGTGTCTGATGACTTACCATCAAGAAATTACATTCCTCATCCGTCATGAAACCCTTGTAAAGAAAGGCTCTCGGGTTATCAAGCGAGATGACTTGGATACTTCTCGGGTTAAGGACATTCAGGGACGTGTGAGACAAGTCTGCCGCATTGTGCGGTGACCCTGAGGGAATCTCCCTTTCGGCGTGAAAGTGGGTATCACTTGCTTCATGGTACAAAGAGGATGTCGAGGGCGACCGAGTGGACTCGCTCAGCTATGTGCAAAGTTATACCAAGTCAGTAACGAAAATCTAACGGGCAAGCAACTTGGAGGTAGGCCAGTCAGGAAGCTGGTAAGAAGGGCCACTGAAAAAAGTGTGCTCGGAGATTTTTTTCGCTTTACTCACCTCTTGATCATACGAGTGTAGTTTGCCATCATGTCGCCGCGGTCGAACTTCGAGCGTAGACCCCTGATTATTCGAGAGCTCGAAACGCTCTTTCGCTTCAACGTCATTCGCCAACGTCGAAGGTCTGACGCGGCGGTGCACTACCTCGGCCCCTTTTCGATTTGATGAGCTGAGCTCTGCTAAGGTCGGCTTCAAAGGTGGCAGAGCAGGCACTAGAAAGATAAAAGAGGCCAACGTGAGTGTCCAGCCTCCGAAAAAGGCAATTGTGGCGATTCTATTCCGCCGCATGCGACCCACCCCGTGCACGTGCGGCTCACGAATGACGTTTTCCGTTTCTGAACGAGTACTACGGTAGTATCGATCGGTTCCCCAAATATTCCGACGATACACTTTACACTACATACAGAACGAATCCCTAAAATTGCCCTAAAATCGCCCTAAAAATTCACATCAAGAACGAAGTCTCTATCTTTCTTTATTAAAAGTATTTACGTAACTCTCCCAATAATAATCGATTATCGAAAACGAATTTTCTAAAAACGTTCTAAAAACGTTCTAAATCGAGCCGGTCGAAAATCTCTTTATTTTTTCGTATGGCGGCAGTCAGAAAATATTTACTTCAACTTCGATTTATTTATTTTTAGAAAGCCAGCCGCTGCTCACATCTGGATAAGGCTTCGTGCGATCACGGTCACCGTGGCAGGGTTCCGGGGCGCAGACCTAGCCCCGGACCTGACGTACTTCGATCATCAAATGCCATGTAACTATGTATTTGTTTTGTATCAATCATGTCCTTAGATCGAAGTGTGGCACACGTTCAGAAGAGCAAGGAAAGCTGGATCTTATTACTCGCCGAAATGAAGGGTTCTTTTCCCCTGGTTCATGGAGAGCATCGATGAGCTTGGGACTAGTACTTCCGAGCCAAGGGGGTGCTCATTTTTTGTGGATCGACTACGACGTGTGTCGGGCATGTCGATTTCGATCCTCGCCCCCGCCCATATCACCTCTATGTTGACATGGTCCATTGTTTGTGTCAGCTCTGGGGAGACATCATCGGTCTCAGTGTCGTCTCCAAGCACCGCCGACAGGTGCCGATGACGCGTTATCGTGTTGAAAATGGCACCACACTTTATCTATGCACATAAAACTATGAGCGCTCGGTGTATTGTCGCATGTAAGACTGTCTCGCACCGGCTTCGTCGATGATTCAAGCCGACTGCGTGTGCGTCTTGTGAGTCGGGAGAGCGGCGTACGTCTCGCCGCAAACCACCGAGCGGTCCCGTAACGACGCCGCACAGCGCCACTGGAAGGTTTTTGATGGTGCCTCGTTTTGTGGGTGGTTTCTACATGCGGATCTTGTGTCAAATGCATGTTGTGACATATAGTGGTCGTCTCAGCGCTCTGTAGTAGCCGTCGTGGACATATGCATACGATGTCAACCGCGGACGGAAGTGTCACCAGCCCCTCCTACAGCGACGCGGGCGGCACTTTGGCGGCGCCGCCGACTTTTCGCAGAACCTTTGTGCTTCGCAAGTTGCCTTCGGATGGTATCCTTGCGTCCTGTACAGGCGTGCTTCGCGATACTTCATACTGTTGGAGGCGTAATTGATCACCCGCCCCCGCCCCACTCGTCTGGGAATTGGATGTCGGTGACGGCGGCACTCTCGGCGCTCTCGGTGTTCGGAGCGGCGGGAACGTCTTGGGTGAAGTGCGGGACAGCGACTGGCGGGTAGACGCGTCGGACGTCGATACAGATATTTCTTCACGTCTTAATATGTACAACATATATATTCTTATTCGTACTTGCTTGTTTGCTTGTCTGATGCTGGGTCTTCCTCGCCGCACGCATGCTCCACTTCACTCTCGAGAGCAGGCATGTGGGAGGTGACTCCAAATTCTCTCACTTTTTCCTCTTCCTGGACAAAATTCTTGTGTTTTTTTTTTTTTTGTGTTTCGGCAATTGCGGGCGGGTCGCGGCCCGTGCTTTCAGTTTTCCGCGCGCGTTTCGACATATTATTTGCTTGGACTAAAAATAGTTTTAATACGTACTACGTAATACAAAGTAATTAATAATGTGAGCGCGAGCGAGCGAGCGAGCGAGGGTTTATTTTTCTATTGATGATTTTGATATGGTGCTTTCGCGGAGCAACGGAAGGTGTCGAAAGATTGAATATGGTGCAGGAAGAAAGTTTTTGAACCAGAACTCGATAACGAGCTTAAAGACCGCAGCAAGAAATCCCCCGCAGAGTATCCTGTCCCCCCAGATGAGTAAACCATCATTTGGACCGAAACTAACGCATATCAGCCGCGGCGGGCACTTATAGGATCCAACGGTTGCGCCACGAAGTATTCTTGAAGCGACGTATTCAGCTTCCCAATGCGCATAGGACGCTAGATACTGGTCAGCGGGTTTAGCTACACAGTCGCCAATTGCATATATTTCGAGCTGTCGCTCGCCACTTTCATCATCCCCAAAGGTGCCGCAAAATGTGCAATCCACGCGGAATGTTTTTTGATCCACTCGAATGCGACCGCTTCCGTCTAAAGGTACTTTAATGTGTTCCGGCTTCACATCGTCTGAAACTTCGCTCTCGGAGAGGAACTCAGTTGCCGGTCGGGCACCAGTAGCCACAATAACTTCATCAGGGGTGAGAGTAGTGCCTGACAGGACACCTCTGTATATATTGGCAACTTTGATGGTTTTGGAATCATTTGGAACTGAAACATATCTCTCTCCGACCAACACGCTAACACCGTGTTTGCGTAACCATTTTGCGGCACGTTCTCCCGCGGAGGCAGGCAGATCATCCATCAATCGCGCACCTCCGTGAACAAGCGTTATACGACGTGGGGATCTACTCGCCGCCTTTGCCAATTCTGCGGCGAGTTCGACCCCAACTATGCCTCCACCAACAACCATGACGTGTCTCGCCCTTGCAATTTTACTTGCAGCAGACGCGAAATGTTCTACTCGCTGCTTCCTCTCGGCTTTTTCTGCATACTCTGATTGAGATGCTGAAGGCTTGAAAGGTGATGGGTACAGGCTTCCAGTAGCGAAGACCAAATGGTCCCAGGTGAAGGTTTCCATAGTCGCAGACGACGATTTCCCCTGAAGAGGAACTTCCAGGGTTCCGTGTCGTACTATGACTGATTGTGAAGGAGCAGCGCGCAAGAACTGAGCGGAGATAGGCGCGACTTCTTTTATCATGCGGTGCAGCTGATTCAATCTGCTTCTCGGGGCCAGTCCGTTCTGCACCACAACCTGATCGGACGACGAATCAGCGTGTGTCGCCCATGACCCAAGACCAAGTGGTTTACTTCCAACTATCGCCCCAGGGACACCGGGCACGTACTCGAAGAAGTCTCGAATGTCGATAAGCGTGACTGCGCACTTGTGTGCGAGTTCCCTCGCCAGTGTGATGCCAGCGAAACCACCACCTAAAATCACCACACGTTTCGGCACGGCGCGTCGTATCGCACTCATTCTTCGCCGAATTAAAATAAAGCACCCTGCAACACAACTCATCAGCCCAAACAAAGTGAGCGACACTCCCGTCGATGAGGTGCACCATGCTCGAGCGTTACCATGAACTTGTGGGAAAAGATTTGGGCTCTGCCGAACGCACACGCTAAATATCTGTTGCTCCTGACGAAATCCTTTACTTTGCGACGGGGCAAGTCGTTGGCACGTCGTACGTTCGAGCCCACACCGGGTGATGAAAACCCTTCGTTGCCGCCTCACCCGAGACGGCACAGAAAGTCCTGGTGGAAGAACACCGCGGTATAGAAGACACGCATCCATGGCCGGCGTGCTGTCGCGGCGCTCGATTGCTTGTGTCGCACGACGTCGATATTTAGTTAGATAATTCGGGACACGTCCTAAAAAAGAGGACGTTTCACGTTTAGCACCACATTCCATCCGGGGTTTTTTGACGATTTGGCCCTTTTATTCGTGCTGTGATTGGTCGAAATAGTGGTCATTTACATCATTAGCAGAGTGGTTCATCACTGGTCAATTTATAATAATCTATTATTATTTATTAGCGGCAGCTCACATTAATTAATATCAGCAGGTCGGTAATCGCTCGCTGATCTCATCGATTTTCTTCATCATGCATCGATACTACTACGATCTGTACCATAATAATGCAAGTAAATAAGGCGGCGCGTCACTTCGTTTCAACGTACAAGTTTCCGCACGGACGACAAGAACTTGATCCAAACTATTCAACAACCGCCTGCAAGATCGTGGTTTTGCCGGGGAGAGTACCGTTCGGTTTCCGCATCAGTATGGCGGAGGATCACGTACTATTTCTCGCGCCAAAATCGTTTGCTTCGAAGCTCTCGAAACAAGAAGGCAAAATTGGTGTGCTGAACAACGACGTATCGTTTGATGTCGACGCAGGTATGAATCGTACGACTTCTTCGGGGTTGTGCCAATCCCACGAATGCCATCATCACGTATCGCTTTGCTAACTGCCTCATGCATTATTTTGAACAGGGGTCGTGACCGGGGTGGGAGAGGGAGAATCGAGACAAGGCACAGTTCGTCGCCTCGTGAATCATGTAGAGACCTGGAAAACTTACGACGAAACCAACTTTGCCAAGAGCGCAGACGTGACGCATTTCATCGATTTTGGTGAAGCATCAAAAGATATCACGGATGTGCTCCGCCAGAATGAGCTTTTACGGTGCGTGATGCTGGCCGCTTGAGTACTGGCTTTCGGCCCCATGTTCCTCCCGCAGACATTTTTTTTTTTTTTTCTCACTGCCCCGCCCTTGTGTTCTGAACAGGTACACCGCTTTGTCCAGCAAAGCTCCGACAGCGGCGGCAAATTCTGCAGCGGAAGAGGCGGTCATACACACACTTACGCACGGGATGGCCAAGTGTACCACCACAGTAGCATTCCATGAGAAATTTGAAGACGCGTAGACTTATGTGAAGGGTTAGATAGTATGTAGTATGTAGCGTATGCATGCGTGATGATGATATCGAGCATCATATTACAACATTATTATCATCTACAAAGTATTCTGGATTTATTTCAATCGGGTACGAATAACGGCTTCACTTCGTCAAAAAACCCCGGATGGAATGTGGTGCTAAACGTGAAACGTCCTCTTTAGGACGTGTCCCGAATTGATGCAGCGAGGAAGCGCGAGCGAGCGAGCGAGGGTGTGAAATAATTATCGCCGGAAAACTTATTTTATTTTTAGGGCGATTTTAGGGCCCCTAAAATCGCCCTAAAATCGCCCTAAAATCCTCTTATTTTAGGGCGATTTTAGGGATTTCGTTCTCGTAGTGTAGATAGGTTTATCGAGGTGAAACTTGTCATTATTCCTGGATTTTAGTGCGATTTTAGGGATTTCGTTCTCGTATGTAGTGTGAGTAGAAAGTATCCTCATAAAAATGAGCTCGCAGTACGCTACCAGTACGTGCACACGCACTCCGTAGATGTCGAGGTGGTCCTGTATTTGTAGAAGCTGAAGACGTGATGGCGGAGGCTATCGCCCAGTTCAAGGAAGCTGTCCAGGTGAGGAAGACACGTCCATTCTAAGAAGCAGCCATGGGATTCCCCTTTCACCGCTTACGCCAAGGTCCTTCGCATCCGTGCACTTCCACAGGCTCTCCATCACCACCCTGAAGCAATAGTTAAAAAACAAGCTGAACAATGGCTAGAGCGTTTCCAAGAAGATGTGGAGGCCTGGACGGTTTGTGATGCCGTGCTGCACGATCCAACAAACACACCTGAGGTGAACTTCATGAGCGCTCAAGCTTTGAAGCGAAAGGTTGTCCAACTTCCTATGTTTTGTTAGATTTCGTTGCGTTGGTCCCTTAACTTCCCGTCGGGGACGCGACCTGTCAACTGACCCTTTTCAAATCGACCTACCGTTCCTGACATATATTCCCTTTTCTTTCGCTGCGCTGTCAAAAGGTCCAACAAGATTTCGCAGAGCTACCGTCTGGGGCAATAGGATCACTTCGGGAATCCCTTGTTGCCTTGTTGTTCAAACATGGCGAGGGTCCGGTGCGCACGCAGCTTGCGGTAGCAATGGCAAGTTTGGCAGCCCACTTGCCAGCCACAGAATGGGATGACATCGGCGCATTACAGTGGTTAGCTACACGTATAACTGGTGATGGATCAGACCCGTCGCGCTTATCTTGTCTACTTGAACTCCTCGTCGTGTTCCCTCAGGAAGCCGGGAGTTATCGCCCCGCGGTGCATCCCGAACGTCGTCGTAGTTTTGCCCGTGAATTAATCATGCAGAGCAAGTCCGCTATCACCATGATTTCTTCCTGCCTTGAGCAAATGTCAATGAACACGAAGAACGTGTATGAACATTCTCTTGACGCGTTCGCTGCCTGGGTACGATTGAGTCAAGGGCGCCTGCACGCCGATGATCTGCCTGTTCAGGCACCACAGATTGACGCCGCGACCCTTTGTGCTCATCCACTCACTTTACTTGCTCTCAAGTCTCTCACAACACACGAATCAAGGCCCTCACAATTTGACCATGCAGTCGATGCTACGTGTGAGCTGATTCGCGCGACAAGAGCACAAGTTGTGGATTCACGGGACGGTGATAGACATAACTCTATACCTGCATCTTCACTTCAGCTAGTTCAAGTCATCGTTTCTAGTGTTTTGGATTTAAAGCCCGCGTTGTTAGCAGCCTCTCAGTCTGAAGGCTCGTTGGATGAGATTGCGAAAGGGATATCTCGACTTCTTGCCGAAATCGGTGAAGAGTATGTCGCAGTCATAGCTGAGGTACGATTTGTCCCGTGAGCGTCTTCCTTTGATAAATAAAGCCTTGCTCTCTGACTGACCTTCTCTCCACTTTTTTTTTCTCGTTTAGGGGAACCGGGAATCCCTCGCGGTTGTTGAGTCCATTCTGATTGTGACTGCGTATCCTGACACTGATATCGCAACAATGAGCTTCGTGTTTTGGCATAAGTTATCTCATGTGCTCACTGGGAGAGAGCAAAGGAATGCGTCTCATGAAGGTGCTGAAGAGCTTAATCGACGAAAACAGCTATTCTTTCCGGCATATGTTCAACTGATCCACAACGTGATAGGTACGTCTTTTTTTCCGTATAGTATTTACTCGTGTTGCTTCTAACGTTACAACCTTGCTGATTACCCGTCACCATTTTCCGCGAACCCTCCATTAGGTCGATTGCAATATCCCGAAGATTTTCAACATTGGACCGGAGAAGAATACCGTGAATTCAAGCGGATGCGTTACGCGATTGCTGATACACTGACAGAAGCGGCTTCTGTCGTGGGTGCTATCCAAACGCTTCATATCGTGTCAACACCTATTCAGGAGCTTCATAGGGCAGAAGCAACAGACTCAGCGCCGAAGAATACCGGCGTTGATTGGCGTCGCCTCGAAGCATCGCTTTATTGTGTGCGTTCTGTCAGCAAGGAGCCCCCGCCTGCTGGTGACCTGTTGTTGCTGTCGATATTGGCATCCTTGCCAAATTTTCCTGAGCACCCTCAACTTCTGTATACTGCGGTGTTGACAATTTCTGCTTACAGTGAATGGTGAGTCACGAAACATTTGCGTTGATAGCAAATCCTGTGTGTGCTCGTTTCACGTGCATGAACATACTAACAACATCATTTTTTCCTCTAACCAGGGTGTCTGCAAGCATTGCTCTCGGAACGGATTCCATGCTGCTGCAGAAACTTTTGGGTGTTTTACATCACGCTCTAGTCAGCAAACATACAGATACACGGGGAGCTGCAGCTCTGGCGCTCAAGCACCTCTGCGATGCTGCTGCTGACCATTTAGTGACTTTTCTTGATCCTTTGGTGCAGCTATATGTGATGGCGTTGAACTCTATGACAGATTCACAAGGTACGACCCAAAACATGTCCAGCCCATCAGCGTCGCATCATTTTCAAATGCACGCAGATGACGTCATCCAGATCATTGAGGGTCTTGGTCATGTTACAACTGCGTTGCCCGTAGAGCAAGCAGATCCTGTATTATCCGCCTTGCTCGCTCCAATTTCGGTGCTTTTGAACGCTATGTTTCCAGAGGTCATGGTCAGTGTCAAGCCTGACACAAATATTGTAGTGAAGTATTTTGATTGTCTCGCGGCTGTCATGCGATATGTGTCGCATCCAGAGCTTGTCGCGACGTCTTTCCATGAGCTATGGCCTATGGTCTCACGTGCCCTTGTAAGCTGCGGCAACACTGATATGCGGTGTACCGAACATATTTGTCGCTGTATTAAGTACGCAATTAGAACTTCAGGGTAGGTCTTGAATGCGTTCTGCAATTTCTCATAATCTTTTCGTTCTATTTCCGCACTTCATTTCTGGCTGTGATACTGACCCAACCATCTAACCTCAACAGACATCGCCTCACGGATATTGTTAATTCGGCGGCTTCCATATACACATCACTATTCGCTCAACGGCGCCAATCAAGTTTGCTTTTTGCAGTGAATGAACTTGTTCGAAGCTTTGGTAATGATAAATCGTGTACTCAGGCTATATGTCTCAGCGTCGAGGAGGTGATCCTCAGAACAGCAGCAACTTTGCAGACCTTATCTGACTTTGATGACGCCCCTGACGTTGTTGACGATGCATTCTTGCTAGTGAAAACCTGTCTCAAGTACTGCCCGAAGGCTTTGGCGAATCCACGAATTGTGGCATCTACTTTGGACATGCTTATCTGTGGGCTTCATGTCCAGCATCGTGAAGCTTGTTGCTCTATGCTTGACTTTACGCGTAACTTGCTGTATGCTCGGAACGAGGACCTGGTTGACATTCTTGGACAAGTATTGCCGCCGCGTGGAGGGGCTTTGGTGCGTTCATTACTAGCCGGTGCGCTTGGCGCCTTACCCTCTTCTCGCGTATCTGATATAACTGGCGTGATTGCTGCTTTGCTTTCATGTACTCATGCGCAGTCTGTCGTGTGGCTTGGCGAGGCCACCAGTCTCATCCCAGACCACGTGGCCTCTCCAAGAGATAAAGACGTTTTTTTTCATTCAGTGTCTAGGTTTGCTGAATCAGGAGATGGTCACACACTCAGAAAATCACTGGATGATCTGAGTGAATTGTGTCGTCGCTCCAAACGGCACAGGATTGCCGTCGCAGAATCGCTTTTGAAAACTTAAGCGTATGGGCTGAATGGCAACACCGTCGTCTCTGTGTTCTGCGCAGAGAGCAGTTGCATTTGCAGGATCGAACGACATTCTTTCAAAGAAAGTTGGCGTGTTATTATATCGCAAAAGGTCGCTCTTTAGTGGTGAGATCTCAGAGAGCTATCCTATAGCCGAATCATATCGGTACCCCGTAAATTGTTCAGTACTTGTACGAGAGTATTGCCGAGTGCATGATATCATTCATATATACGCGTGTGAGACACTGTATTGTAGATAATCCTCCTTTAGGCAAAATACTGTATCAGGCTAACATCTCATCGGTTGAACACTCCCGCCGTAGCTCAGCTTCGACCTGGTTTTTCTTGTCACTGGTTTCCCCCGCTGCTGTCGTTCCATCCTCGGACCCACTCTCGCCCTCTAGCTGCTCTGGTTGCACTGTCACTCTTATCATTGAGGAACTTTAACACGTGAGATTGCAACGACGTGAACGCCACATTTGCTGCCATTCTAGGAGGAGGAAGCTCCTGACCTGTGAGCCACTTAAACAGTTCCGGGTTTTCTTCATCAAGTACCTGCGAGAAAGATGACAAAAACCCATCACCTTGTGCCGGCAACGTTCGTTCTGCCCACTCGCCGACCATTATGTCAAGCTCAAGAAATCCCCGCTGTTTCGCTCGATACAGCAGACGCTTGATCGCCTGGTGAACAGGTGGGAGGAAAGGATTTGTTAGGAACGTGCGTGACCTGTAGTGGGGGAGAGGAGTTATTCGAGAGCCGTGGGACGCACTGTTCTCCGCTTCTCATGTCGAAGTTCTAACGGGACAACGCCTACACCTTGAATTCGTCCAGCTGAAGCGAAAGAGTGAGACCAACCGTCGAATGATTCCACCCTCATCGCGAGGAGTCTACCGAGGGAGGGTTCGCTAGACGTGAAAACGCGGCTGTGGAAGGAAGCCCCTGTCAGTCTCCTTTGAAAGCAGGCGCACTCCCTGAACACCCTTCTATGTATGCTCATCGGAGATCAGAGTCTCATAAAGCAGTATGATAAAAGATCTAGCGCCCCCGGAAGCCTTACAAACGGAGATACGTCCAGTGCACTCTCCTTTGAAGCACGGTAGGTGCAGTACGTCAGCACACGCCGATGCTCGCGAATCATAATTTTTTTTATTTCCTCTCGCCGTCTCGCGTCAAAAACTCGCGAGTCGCACGGCGCACGCCGCACGGCACGGCGGGCGGTGAGTTTTCTGATATTTACGTAATTTCATCAAACAAACCAAGCCATAACTCAAAATCAATTTTATAAATCGTTGTAAAATATAAATACAACCACTGAACATAATGGTCCTCATACTTACCTGCTCTGTCGTCCCGGTGCTCATGCAGACCGGGCGGGGTCTCGAACTGCTGCCCTAGCACTACGGTCGCGGCGAAAGACCGGAACGGTCCTAGAGGCCGTCTCCGAGAGATAATTTATGGAAGGGTGAGGCTGCGTGCGCGCGGCTCTCGCCCCTTCAAACCAAACAATCGCACTTCGCGAAGACGCTGTTCGTCGCACGGAAGGTTTCTAACGCACCTTATGTCTGTCAGCGGCTTTGAAAGAATACGACCGGCGTGGGTCTAAGTTGCAACATGTTTGGTTGCTCGATGCGATGAAGGAAGCGTTTTCATCGGAAACGTAGACAAATATATCCATCCCTCTCACTTGTGATTGTTTCGCGAAGATGTCTCACCCGCGAATTCATCCCAAGACTAGGGCACTTGTCGATGCGACTGAGCGACTCGATGGTTTTGACTTATATAGGGCGAGGTTGGCTTTTGTGTTTGTGGTGAAAGTCTGATGGGTCAGACAAAAAATTTCGTATCCGGGTAGACGACTGGGTCTCTCTGTTGTTGGCAGTAAAAGGCGGCAAACAAGATTTTTTGAACCAGTCCCCGGGTGACGGATGCAGGGAGTAAGCACTGGTATAATTACTTCTTACGAAAATTGTACATCTAAACTGAGTTATGGGTGAATTTATTTCGCAAGATTAAGTTTTTTTCTTTTTCTGCAAAAGTAGGTATTTCATTTCTTAACCCATAGCTCGAGTTTATTTTTATACGACGTACAAATGTTCTTAAATTCGTCTTGTGAGCGCGAGGTAGCATACCTTTCTCGGCCTTTTGGCTAAGATCAAGTGTAGTATCTGTTCTTATCAGTTTAATATCTGGTATACTGGAAATTCCAGTTTCGATATTAAATGAATTTTTCAGGGAGGCGACCCAACAGTTGTGCTTGCACAGCGGGAAGCCAGGATGGCTGCGGCATTGCACAACCCGCCTCGGACGTCCATCCCTTACAACCACACAAGTCGCGATCGATAGCCGTGAGAAATGTGACTTCAAGATACGCCATGCCATTTTCGAGTAAAGCTTGGGAATTTTGTAGCTAGTAAAGCTTGCGCACGTAGACGTTGGAACACAGATTTTACTTCAATTTCCTACAAACCTGTCCTGTCTCCGATGTTTCTCTTGCCGTGTTCGGGGAAACTAAGGGATCTTTCCATCTCGAACTTTACTTCTATCGACCTCAGGCTGTATCCTACGACCATCATCCACTTTACCATCCTAGATAGTTCCGTGTTCGTCACCTCAGATGTCGTTGACGCGAGCTTGCAGGTGTCATCCGTGCCAAGAAGTCTCTTGATGAGAGCGTTCATGGCATCGAGCACGTCAACACCAGCATCGCTCGTTAGGTCACGAAGATTTTCAGGCTCCATGCTTTTAATATAGTCGAGCAGCTCATTTTGCCGGTGATATGAGTCGTTTGATTTCCGTGTGAGACGCTCGACTTCCGCGCGAAGCGCCTCTATCTCGGACTCGAGCTCTGAAACATATTCAACGGCATCTGGCGTACCTTCGCTCAGCTCCACTGAGCACCTTGGAACTGCGCCCTTTAGAGATGCCCTGGTGGATAATAAAACGCTCTTCTGCAGCTCTAAACGATATTGTGCATTCCTAAACATGTAGCCCGTCATCATCATGCTAAACATCAGTTGTGCAAGATTCTCGGTGACACTGGATATTGACATGGTGAAGTACTCCACAGGAAGTGAGCCAAGTAAGCTTTTTATTGTTTCGCGCATCGCCTCTTCAACCTCGGGCGGAGCAAACTTTGAGAAGTGCTCGGAATGTTCCAGCTCTACCTCGTTGACGTACTGTAGTAGAAACTCTCGCTGCTTCTCTGCGACATGTGGTTTTACATCCCCAAGCTGCGTGTCAGGGACGCCTCTACTTGAGGGAACGAAGGTGCGGTCCTCGCCGGCTTCGCCCCTCAACTGACCGTCATGTGCTCGCATTCGGGCTAGGCGGAGATGATTTCGCCTTTTGACAACGCGTGTCCCGGGCATGTGAACGATAGGTGATAACCAGTATCTCCATGACACCCATCCGCTAAAGCTCATTTCGTCCGACGATTCCTCTCGTCAACTTTAAGGTCTTCCTGGTCGCGTCCAACAACTTGTGGGACACGAATTAACGAATTAGCTGATGACATATATATGAGTTCGTTCTTATTATTACATACGAGGTATTGATGATAAAAATTAATGGATTTTTCATGAAGATGAAGATATTCATCATTATTGTCATAGATGATGAAAATAATGAAGCCATTGAATAAATCATGAAAATGATGAGTCCAACAAGAAGGCAGAAAATTGGATGGAGCAGAGTTTTTGTCGCTTCCCCACCGTGCTGTGCTCTCATTCCTCGAGGCCCAACCCACGGAACCAGGGTACCCTCGGCGCAATGTTGGCGTCAAGATTATGTGTCATACCGAGCAGAGCTAAACGCCTTCCTGAGGCTTCTTCTGCTGCTACTGGTGACACGAGCCAAAAGCTGCATCAGAGGTTTTTTTCGAACCCCCCCTCCCGCCGCCGCCGCAGGACGCGCACCTCAAGAGTGACGGCCATCGCCACAGGTGGAAAAGCGAACGAAAGCGAGGGGGACTCCGTGAACGATAAGTCCGTTTCGATTCAGGCTCTCGGATTAGAGGATATCGGCGTTGATGTGGATGAGCTGAGCAGGTTCGAGCCCCTCGCGTTGTGACACGCGAAAACCGCCTTTTTACCACGCCGCCTCTTCTCTCGTTCGCCCCAGTGAGATTCCAGGTCGGTTTAGTTTTGGCTGACCTTTTTCTTTTCTCTCCAACGACTTTGGATCACAGGGACATCGGCATCGTAGACAGTACAGAAACGATGGCGTTAAACCGTGAGCATGCGATTCCTGGGTTTGTTCGTGTCACAGATGGACGCGGTGGACTGCCCAAGGTCACTCTGACGCATCCAAGCGGAAGCTGCTGTGATGTTTATCTTCACGGCGCAAACATCTTGTCTTGGGTCCTGGCTAACGGTGGTGAAGTGTTTTACACACCCGACGGTACAGATTTCACGGATTTATCTGCTATTGAATGGGGCAATCCGTTTTGCTTTCCACAGTTCGGCGTGGGAGGTGAGCGTGCGGGCTCTCCTCTTGGTGAAAACTCAATTCCTGTCGACGGATTTGTGAAGGGAATGAAGTGGTCCATCGTCCAGACAGGCCTTCACGAGGACAAGCACGGAGAATTCCCCTACGTAACTATTGAGGTATTCGATACAGAAGCTACACGGGCAATGTGGAACCACAGCTTTCACCTCACTATGGATATCTCGTTGGAGCACACCGCCATTAACGTGTCTTTGAATGTGAAAAATACAGGAAGCGAATCATTTGAATGTGCTGCTGCGTTGAAGTCGCACGTCGCAGTTGCAGACATTGAGGAGCCGACGACCAGCTACATTGGACTAGAAGACTGCGTCTACTTAGACAACACGCTTCATCCGACAAAGCCAAGAGTGCGCTTCACTGACGAGACCGAAGACCAGGAATGGCTTCAACTTAAAGGTCTAACCGATCGAGTATACATTAACACCCACAATGATACCGGTGTAGAGGTTGGCACTGGCTGCACAGTCTTCTTGCGCGACATGTCTCCTCTTGGGGTCACCGGTTTCAGTGACCGTGCAGTTTTCAATCCATGGAAAGAGAATGATAAGGATAATTATCGCTGGTATGCGGGTCTCGCAATCGGCGCCATTGGTAAACTCATCAGAATTGAGCCAGAAACGAAGCATACGAGCGAAGTTAGATTTGAGGTGGTGGATATGGTGCGTACTCAGTCCATCCAGAAGAGAAAGGACGTACACGAGAAACATGCATTGCGCAAAATGACCGAGCGACCGAAGTATGATCTCTTGGCTGATGAACTGCCTTCCGATCTTCAATAACGTATGCGCTTTCCAAAATCATCTACGCATATTGTAATCAGCGAGCGAGTACAAGATGTAGTAGTGCTTGTGAAACTTAGAGATGTTTTTTACAAGTATTTCGTTTTGGATTCTTGTCTGTCGCGTGCTTCCTTGAGTGTTACGACGGCGGCCTTGCTTTTTCCATCTACGACTGAAAAGACACCGCAGTCCTTCAGGTGTGATTTCACTTTCGCCTGGTATTCTGGCATCCCTTGTGTATGTCCATCATCACTCAGAGACATCTTCCTCGTAACTTTTTTGAGTAGATCAGAAAGATCCATGGAACCACCGGCTTTCTTGATGATCTTCTTAGCAACCTTCACTGTTGTCGGACCATCAAGCGATTCCTTGACCATCTCTGTGCAAACTTCTCCCTCGACCCCTTCCTCCAAATTATCAGAAAACTTGAACCTTTTCCCCACGAATTCGCTCTTCAAAGAGTTCACAGTCGTGGTACCCACGCCGAGACCCCTTTTTCCCCGATTTGCCCCATCGTGGGCTGCAAGTGCGAGTTGCTCTTGATCAGCTTCGTTAAAGCCTCGTTCGCGCCTGTCCACTTCAGCGACCTTTTCCTGCGTCCCACTCCCATGGTATCCAGATGGGATGAATCCGACTGCCCATCCCCACCAATCTTGAGGGGGTGGAGGGATCGTGTGAGGCGAATTCGTAACGAGATCCGTAGTCTCGGGTGGCAACGTCGGCGACAATATCTTCTTTCTCTTTTCCTCGCGTTTTTCGCGTTTCCGCTTCTTCTCTTCTTTGCTTTCCCTCTGCACAGCGTCGCTTTTGTCCGCTTTGGCTTTTTCAGCGTTATGTCCTCCACTGCTGTACATGGGCGTAGGAGCGGCTGAGAATCCTCCGACACCGCCCAAAATAGCGTTCAAGTCCGTTGCAGAATAGTTTTGAACCCTTTTCTGCGACTCTCTCTTCTGGTATCTACCTTGATGTGCCACCGACGTCCTGCCCGCTCGAGCTGTTTTCTTTTTTACCCCCTGTCCGACAACGTCGGAACGCACGTGAGCCTGCTTGTTGTTCGTGCCTTCGTTCGATGCCATCGAGGTATCAAGTGTAGTGTACGTTTGATTCAATCCCTTCAGAATGGTTTCGAAGGATACTGCGTTCAAAGTCCAGTCGATTTTCCCGGAAGAGTCAGACCTTGCATCCGCTCCTATCCCTGAGTTCACCGCTCGCTTTTTGGCGTGTATGTGTTTCACGAGTCCGGAGCCGCTCTTCCCGATGCCCTTTCCTTCTTGCCATCCCATTGAGGCGAGCATGCGCATTCCGAACCCATCTCTCTCGACGCCCTGGTAAAGGCGTCCGCTGCTAACGGAGTCTGTCATGGACAGGACAGCAAAACTTTTTACCGGGCGGCGCCGCCGCCAAGAATGGAGCGAAACCCGAGCGCGAGTCTCTGAAATTACTAACTTGCCAATTTTATTTATGTTCATCTCAGAACGAACGAAGTTACAAAAGGTACTGGACACGACACCCGCTCCACCATTTCTACGACTGCCGGTGCGTCTTTCGCGGTGGTTAGGAACGGCAGAAGAGTAGCTGCCGTGTAGTCGAATAGAGCACGTGCGTACGATCGAGCTTGAAACACATTATCCAGTGAGACATCGGTCGAACTCGAAACGATTCGCACAAAGCTTATTTGCGGGTCAATTTTGTTCAGAGCCTCTTTCAATCTGCGTTTGGATGACATGTTCGCCGCATCAGCTGGTGCGGGTACAGACGTAGGTATGGAGTCGAAAGGTGTTGTGTCTTCTCCCAATGATCTTCACGACGTTCTCGATCCCGTCCAACTCGGAAAGGGGACTTGCTGGGAAGCGACGGAGGAAGCTCCCCAGTTCAACGCCGAGCAAGCATCTGAACAGTCTGCAAGGACTTTGCAAGAACCAAGACCAGCAATAAACCCCCTGGAGCCTGGTTGGATGGGAATCGGCGAAGACGATTTTAACAACGGATTTCATGGTGCGCGCGAAGGAAGGTTTGTTTCTGCTGGTTCATCATCGCCGCGAGATGTTCTGCAAGGCCAAGAAGGCCACGGTGACTCCCTGGCCACTTTGCGTCGCCAGGGTGCCATGAAGATAAAGTGTGACAGTGTCTGGGATGAGTCACGAGAGTGCAGTGCTCTCTTAGATCTGAGATGGATGGAGGACAACAAAACGCAAGTTAAATCACTGAATGGTCACTTTGCTTTGCTGCAGCAAACGCTTCCACATGGCAACCAGCTGAGCGTTACAATGACAGAAGAAAATCTCCAAAATCTGGGCGACGTATCGTTTGGACAAATGCTTTTGGATGTTGATAAGTCGTTCAAGGGTTCATGCGCACCCTACCAAGAACTCGGTTCTTCACAGCGCGAGCGTCTCTTTCTACGGACACTGCGTTCGCGCGTACCATTGCGAACGTCTTACCTTTCTTCTGTCGCACTTGACGCGCTGAGTGCACACGCAAGTTCGGGGTATCGACCTTCAGAAAATCCCCCCCCTGCGCACCTTTGGGAGCCTTCTTCTGTTGCATGTAGCGAGGGATCGATACTACGGAAGCTGCTTGGCACCTGTGAACGTCGCTGCACTCCACAAGATCAGCTGATAAAAGTGATGTCAAGTAAAACTAGAGACTCTGATGAGCAATCTAATCTACCTCCAAGCATCCGTGGTTTGCTCTGGGGCGCAGGTATCATCTCTCCGTGGCTTTACTTAATGAACCCAGGATCAGTGTTCTGCTGTCACATAGAGGATTATGCCTTCGGTTCCGCGAATGTCATAATTGCACCTCCTGGATCCCACACATGGGCAGCGTGGTATTCTGTACCTCGGCATGACATAGGTGTCCTTCATGAGTATCTGCGTGAAATGCTCGGTGACGAGTACACTATCGATTGCTTAGAGCAGCGAAAGATTTGGCTTGATCCAGCTTCTGTATCAGCGTGGACGAGCAAGGAAGGAAAGCGCATTCATGTATATCGTCATCTTCAAGGACCCTCTGAGTATATCGCTACGGACTACGGTTCCGTTCACTGGGGTGTGAATCTCGGGATTGGCTGGAAGGCGGCGGTAAATTTTGCGTTTCCAGATTGGCGGGAAGCAGCACAAGGTATTCATCTTGAGTACAAGAAGTTGGAAAAGGCAACGGGACAGAAGCGGAGTTACAGGTCTGTGCCAGATTTCGACTCAAAGAAGTGGGACAAGACAATAAGTGCTGACGAGATTAATGGCACTTGCTAAACACTTGCTTGCTTTGCGTTCACACTCTTTACAATCAAATCGTTACGAGCTACGATTTTTGTGACGCTCCAGCTTTTTTCGGGGAGAGAAACTGTGCATTAGCAAAGAGGTGAGGAGAGATCCTGCAATAAAAGCCAAAACCATACTCTCACGGAAAGATAACTTGGATTTTGGTCCCGCGGCTGCGTGTAATTCAACATGGACAGCCTCGGCATGTACTCCAAGGGGCTCCTGAATTGCTGCGTCGACAAACTGTGCTTCGATTTCGGTCACCTCCTGTTTTGGTGACGATGAAGGCGACTGCTCAATACTATGAGCAGCAGGTGTGTTTGGTGGACAACAGTCTTCTTGACAGCTGACACTACATAAGTTGCATGACTTCTGGCATTTTTCGAGCATGAATCCTGGATTGTTGTCACACTCCCCAGTCGCAGCCCAACCACAACAGTCAGTAGAGATCTCTGTGCAACTCTCGTGCGTTTTCTGTGAACCTCCCCCCCTAAGTCGTTGTAGAAGCATTTCTTCTGCTTGCTTGCCCTTAAGCTCTTGACATAAGACTACACCATTAGATACATCCTTACTACAGCTGTATGATTGCTTTGGAGGATCAGGGAGGATTTCACCACAAAAGCTTCCCGACCACCATTTTGTAGCTTCATATAGACTCTGCGCCACAGTGAGAGCCACTGTTTTCCTTCGATATTCCTCAGTTCCCGGCTCTTCACTCAGCTCCTCTGGTAGCATAGGCTTGTTAAAGACTCTGCCGGGACATGTCGTGAAATCACTTCGACCCATGTACCAGTGCTTATCAAATGCGTATTCATCCACATTGTATGTGATTCCATAGTGTAAAACGGCAGGCCATGGTTCAGGTGGTGGTGAATATCCTGGATATAACATGACGTTGTTCGAAACTTTAAAGTTCACACCAACTTCCGCACACGCAAATACGTAACCGTACATCTCAGATATCCATGGTGGTCCAGACTTGCCATTTGCGTTGAAAATATCACCAGTATTGCTCCAACTTTGTGGGTCTTGGCGCACTTCTTCAGTCCAGTAAAGCCAACGGGGAGCGACTTGCTCGAGATCTTCGCGGTGCATGACCGTGAATCCACCAACTTGTTGTGCTTTGTCAACATTTGGCACCCTTTCTTTCACCTTCATGAAATTCTCCTTAAAGATACCTATGAGATACCCGTAATGTGCAGACACAGGACGTCCCTTCTCCACACCAAGCATAGCTGCGGTAATCGCCTTGCGAAATACCATGTCCGCATCGAGTACGACGATGTAATCTGCAGTAGGTTTCACATGTAGCAACCAGTGCATGATGGAATAAGGTTTATTATAAGGTGAGTATGAGTCCTTCGTCCGGGGATGGACAGCATAGTTAGGATGTACATGCGTGTCAGGAACGATGTGGACACCAGGAGGCGGATTCTTGTCGCACGCCATCAGCCGGGTAAAACCTCCCATTTGCTGTACCTTACGGTGGCTGTACATCAGACCAAGTGATTGCCAATCGAAGTAAGGATTGCACTCTGTAGAGAACACCGTGTGAAGTGTTGGCAATGGCGCCTCATCCGAGGAAACAGGCCACGCCCATAAAACCGCGCTGATAATGAGCAAGGTTTTCTTCATCTCTTTTGGCATCATCCTCCCCGAAACACGGAATGGATTATGGCGTGCACTCGTGTTCCTTCGTCGATACCCAGTTCCTCGGTTCTCTTTCTTCCCTTCCGGGCGATGCAGAGCGTTTGCGTGTTGCGTACCTCCGTAAGCACTAGCTAGCTACTGGCTACGTAACCCCCGCATAACAAGAAGAAAACCGTACACCAGGTCCCAATAAAGGTATCAGTGTCCATGGCTTTTACGAGCTCTCACTCAACAGGAGGGAGTGCATTATCGCGGCTTATGTTGGTTGTTTCATTCGTTCGTTCGTTCGTTCATTCGTTGTACCCCAATAATCTTTAGACCGTGAATTAACGTGATTTAGCGTGAGGATTGATAGGAACAACCTTCGGTCGTTTTCACCTATCAACGCTCGCTACATGTCGTAAATTGACGGTCTGAATGGCACTACGAAAACGAATTTTCTAAAAACGTTCTATTTTTTTCTTAGAATTATTATAGGATAGAACGTTTTTAGAACGTTTTTAGAAAGTTCTAATTAAATCGTGATTTCGTCGAGTTATTTAGAAGGAAAAACACCAGTTTTGAAGAATTAGAACGTTTTTAGAACGTTTTTAGAAAATTCGTTTTCCTAGCTACTAGTGTATGTGGTGGGGTACATATATGTAGATCGATATTGCTACTATTAATTCGACGATGACGACGAACTTAAAAAATGTTTGAAAACAACAAACACAGTTAACCCCTCCTGGATGGCACAACCGCACGACCGATGAAATGAGAGCAGCACGTTTCATCGGCCGACTAATAGTTGTGCAGCTGCTTGCTTATCAACTTGTGGCTCTCCACACGTACGACTTCTGTCCGAAGGGATGCGGCGCAGACAGCGGTTATGGTGTCTGTGAGGTGCGCTTTCTTGGTGATTTCCGAAGGAGTCGTTGCTTCAAACTGACTCCTCTATACGCTTGCGATGTCGTGGCCGTGGCATCGCCATGCATGATGTCGACATCGTTCGCCCAGCTAACGCATGATCTCGATGCTTACTATTTCTTGCAGGTTGACGGAACGTGTTCGTGCAAACACGACCGTGCAGGCGTCGATTGCTCTCTGGTCCGCACACTTTTTCACTTCTCTCACTAAACATGTCTGTCTTTCCGCCCTTGCATAATAGTACTGACAAGTGAGTTCATCTTTCATGCATGTATCCGAACGTACATACCCAGACTCGATCAGGACTTAGTCTTCAAAAGAGGCGCGATGATACGTACGGCTATGTTTACACCACTTCATCCGGTGTTGAAGGCGATCGTTTGGCCGCGGATGTTGCCCACGACACAAACAAACCTGGAACTGTGTACGCTTTGGTTTACGACGAGCAAGGCTATGACTCCGTTGTCGAAATCACATCAATAGCAGATGCCGATAATACGGCTCCCGGTTGGGGCGATACGGGTCCCTCGCGACCCGGAAAAACCGATCAGCCCTTTCCCATGTATCCCGATGATGAATCTTGGTGTGGAACCGGGCTAAACAGTAACTCCACAAGTTGTGCTAACCAAAGTCATCCAGGTGGTCAGTCCATGCATGGCTGGAATTCCGTCGAACAGACTGCTCATGGATGGGTTGGGCCGGGTGGATATCGCTCACTCGCTTTAGACACATCTGGAAGCTACACGCATGTATATGCTGCTTTAAACATGTGGAGATCGGTCGAATCAGACTATGAGTTTCACTTCCGGATTTTTCGCTGGGATGGCGCTGCGACAACACTTGCAACAGAGAATGATAGGAACGCGAGCTCTAGCTATGCTCCGAGTGGTAACGGCAACTGGACGCTGGATGCAATGACAGTCAACCAAAACGAAGCCACGCTACTGTACAAGATGACCCCGAAAGATGCCGGGACGAAATCAATCGTTGGGATTCTTCAGTACAACGAGCAAAGCGAATCTCTTTCATCTGTTAAGTCGTTTGAGATATATGCAGACCTGATGTTCGAGACGTGCGAAAGCTGCTTGAATTTCAATGATGCTTTCCGATTCACCGCTGCTGCGTTCAGCGCCGACCACAACACCGCTATTTTCGTTGGGTCTTCAAGAATTGCAAGAATTGAAGAAGGCAGCGAGTTCATGTATTTTCCGTCGATTTTCAAGTTGAATGCCACGGAGAGCAGTTTCAACGGTGCTGGGGAGGAGATATACTTCAACGGCGCCAACAACAGTGATGGGGCAAGGCGGCCTGTCACTGTTCCGGTGGAATGCGAAGGAGTTGTTGACTCGAGACAAGGTCGATTCAGTACTTTTTCATCCCTGGTAATCAATGGTGACTTTGGATATGTTGGGACAGCTGCTGCAGGTTGTGTTGCTGCAGACTGTACAAGAAGGGCAGGCTGTATATGGATGTTTGACTTAGACTTCGAGGATGAGGAACAACTAGACGCGCCTTTAGTATTGTCTGGAGGTAGCCCTGGAGGACTAGGGGAAATCGATGTCCACAGTATGACAATTGAAAGTGATGGTACCCAAAATGGAGGGTTTCTCTACGCTTTAACGGGTGAGCCGCAGACAATGAGTTCCAGAATCGTGAAAATTGAAATCGGAGGGAGCGATGTTGCAGACTCTTGCACTTCTGGGTGCTTCCGGCGTGTTGCTTCATTTCTTGCTTCAGAACCTACACGAGCGTTGACTTTTATTCCTGATCTGAACGCCATACTGACAGCTTCTTCAAATCCGACGACTACGACTTATAAACGGTATTCTTCATCGGAAGTATTATCGCTGTCCCCAAAGTATGGACCGGCTTCAGGTTCGAGCACCTTGATCACAATAAAGGGAACAGGATTTCCTGTGCATAGCACTGCAGCTTGTCGATTTGGACATAGTAATGTTTCAGGCGGTGATAACCCAATCGATGGCTGGGTATCAGCGAACGTCGTCAGCAGCACCGAAATACATTGTTATGCACCGTCTTCTGGACAGGTATCACCTACATCAGGATCCGGTGCAGTCATCACCGGACTAGCTGAAGTTCAGCTATCCTTTGACGGCAACCCTGGGAGCGGTTCCGGAAGCTCGTTAGACGTGTATGAAAGCTCTCTATGGACAGACGACCATGTCTTTTACAGGTACTACACATCACCGCGTGCAGCTGTTGTGCTGGTAAACGGGTACTTTCCTCCAGCTGTGATGTATACTGGTGAAACATCGGATCGTGTCCCTGGCATAGTCATGCTTAGGGGAGGACCGTTTATTTACACTGGCGCTGGTCAACTTCTTTGTCGGTTCAACGAAAATGCAACTTCTGATCAAAACGCCACCTTCATCTCCTCAACTGAAATACACTGTCCTATATGCGAAATAATGGAAACTAGCGATGGTGACAACCGATGTGGGCAGATGTCGAATGCAAACAGGTTTGAAACAGACATGAAAATGCACTGGTTGCCAGACGAGGACCCTCGCGAAGTTGAGGTTTCCTTTACTCTTAACGGTTTAGACTTTCACACGGCCGGGACAAGCTTGACGATATTAGGCAGTCCGCAACAACTAACCGTGGCACATACACGCACAATGGTCCATAGCCACTATACTTCTGACACAGATTCTTTTGATGATGGCAACATGACACTGGATAACTTTGATATTCAAGTGATTGATATGCACGGACGTGCTGTAGAAAACGACTATGGAAACGGTGGGACTACTGGACTCACCGTGTCTTGCGAAATCACAGCTGTGACTTCATCTCAGGTGACCTCCTTACAGCTTTCTTCAGCAGTCGGTAACACCACTTACGGATCACTGATTATCGCTCCACGGTTCGACAATCCGCTCAAAAGTGGAGATTATGATTTTGGATTCAATTTGCGGGACTGCACTGTGAATCCTTGCGAGGAAGTGATTGCGGCAAGCTCGCTAACTTTATCTGTCCTACCAGGAACTGCAACACAGATTTTTGCCAGTTCAGGGACAGTTTCTGAAGCAGCGTCTGAAATTCCAGATGACGTCATTGCAAGACCTGCATCTGCTTCCGTCGATATAGGTGTGATTTTTGTCATGATACTGGATACCGCTGGAAACCAAGTACACGCACATGATGGGTTGAGGCACTCCATTGGGGTGCGAAGTACTACAAACGATACCGAAAGCGGCCATGACGAAAGGTTAGAAAAACGCACTGCCGGAGCACTACTGACGGGCACCACAGTGATTTTAAGCACAGATGGCGTTGCTATCTTCAAGGATTTATATTTTATAAGCCAGTCTGATTCGCCGACAAGAGGAGAGAATGGGGAAGATTCCACTTATTGGCTTCAATTCGACGCGAGCTTGCCAGGGCTTGCAGCAGACATGAGAGCGTACTCGACTTTGCTGTTAACTATTTCACCGGGTGTGCCCGCGTATTTGAATACTTCGCGCTCGGAAACAATAAACGTTACCTGCGACTCCCCCCTTCAGCTTGTGCCAAATGATATTGTTGTGTATCTTTACGATGGAGGAAATAACATTATTAAAGACCATGCAAGTCGCACTGTTGAGGTTAAATCTGGCACGCAATCTGATCTCGTGCTCTCAGGAGCCGTTGAAGTGTCTGCTTCTGAAAATGATGAAGCGTTGTCCTTCTGGTATTTTCCTGAAAATTCCATCTCTGTTCAATGTAAGGAGACTGGCTCATATTACATGGAATTCAGCGCAGTCGAGGTTCAGCCCGCGTCTCAAATGATTGAGATGCTACACGGGGATGAAGGATACAGTTGGCGATGCGATGAGCTAGAAACTCAAGGCAATATTGTCTCTGCTGTAAGTGTACAAGTTGCACCCTTTCGCTTGAACCTCGTAGACGGCGGAGGAAACACGGTGGGTGTTCGTGATGGAATAAATCGAAAAGTAAGCTGTTCATCGAACACTGCGTTACTCTCCAATATCTCTTCATTTGAAACCGCTGCTATGGGCTACGCTGATGTAATAGGCTTACTCATGTTGAAGCCATCTGTGGGTGAGCATGTCATAAAATGCGGCGAGTTTGGCAACGTCGATGGCAATATTACTGAAGGAGGCGAACTCACCTTATATGTGTCAAGCGGGACTCGTGAGACACTGGTCGTGCAGACAGCACAGCAAGCGAACGACACTACATACGCATCATCTCTTGGCGCCGTCGATGTCGACACCTTTTCAATGTATGCTTCTTCTGATCACATTGTTCCACTCGACATTTTTTCTATACGAGTTGCCGACGGCGGAGGGAATTACCTCTCCGGCGCTTTGCCAGCCTACAATAGCACTGAAACAAATATGCTTCAAGATGTGCGTATTGTTTCTGCAGCTTTGCATGGGGAATCGCTATCAGGATTCTATCCATACATAACGAGAGTCAACAGGCGGCTGGCTCGAAGCGAAGTGCTCATCCGCAATCCGATGCATACGCTCCAGACCGATGATGATGGCATCTCTGTCGCGTTGTCGGACGCTGACAATAAGGCATCTTTTGAATCTCTGGCACTGTATCGCCCTCCTCTCGGAACTTTCACACTGGCGTTCAATGTTGCACAAGATGCTTTGTTGAGCGCGGCTGTCTCGGTCCATCTAACCATTGTTGCCGGGCGAGCTCATCATGTTGGTATTGCTGCCCCGTGCGCTGAAAGAGAGACATGCGACGAAGCCACTACTCTTTATGATGACGCTGATTATCCTTGCACGTGTGCAGTGTATGCTGCATCAGAAATCGTTGCCCTTTCACCACTGCGCGCTTATGTATTGGATGGAGGTGAAAACCGACTGTTAACATCTTACAGCCCATCTTGTGAACCCGATACCGGAGCTTGTAGTGCGCAACGCATAACGATTCAACATAGTCCTGACACTACTGGACTTTGCCAACTTGAGGAAACTGCTTTGGACGGAGCAAGCTTAGGATGTGATGCGACTCAGCCAACCGAGTTGTCCTGTGCCACTGTTGATGACGAGTGTCATTTTTCAAACCTTGCTTTACTTAGCCCAAAGCAAGCAGACTCGGGGGACCCTCTCTTGCTGACTTTCACCTCACCAGGACTGATTAGTGCTAGTTTTGGTCTTGAGATTCTACCAGGAGTCGCGGTAAAGCTCGGAATTCTTTCACAGGGTTTACAGTCAACTGCCAGATCTTCTTTTGCGACACCGATTGACCCTTTGAGTATTCAGGTCGTAGACATCAGTGGATCTCCTCTCAATGGATCTGATACGCAGCAAAGAGAAATCACTATGTCGTGCAACACAGCAGATATAGTTTCTTCTGTTCTGCTGCAAACAGACGATGAAACAAGCAGCGTCCTCTTTGATTCGATTGTCCTCTCATCTCCGGAAAGCGGCACCCATGAACTTTTATTTTCGTCCGTTGGGCTGGAAGCAGTGTCGTGGAGTGTGGTCGTCACTCCAGGAGAACCAGTTCGCCTGCAAACATTCGAGCATGCGACGGTTGCTTACACAGCAACAATTCTTTTGACGGTCATGCCGATTACCGTAAGACTTTACGATGCAGGAAACAATTATGTCGGCTCAACAAATGACAGGGCGAGAACACTCTTTGCAAATATCACGGCTGGTCCAACCGTGTATGAAAGTCCCAGTTACACACAAGTTACCGATGGTGGTGAAAACTTAGAGTTGGTTCAAAAAGGTTTTGGCATGGCTTTATTTGATTCTATTCAAGTCCAATTTCCCTTAGTTGGATCTTATAATATCACATTTGGGGGTGACGGCCTTACTGGCACGGTTGCCTCGTTTTCCGTGCAAGCTGGCGCTCCCCACATGTTATCTGTGCCAGCATCACATGTGATGCTTGACGGCAGGCAATACGATTTGCAGACGAGTTATTCGTCAGATCGCGTGCTTCTTATAGGTACATTTGCGGTTCTTGTGATGGATGGCGGTGGCAACCCAGTCGGTCAACTGGACGTCGATTCGTCCGGAGCCGGGTTGCGTCGAGAAATCGAAGTCGTAGTGAGTGGCTCTCTCATTCAAACTTCTACAAGTGAACTCGACGCCCAAAAAGTGTTGTTGACACCTGGCGGTGCAGTTGCTGTTGATGTAGCAAGTGCTTCAACAACTACTTTTGCAGTCAGTATAGGCAGCAGTACATTTGGAGAGGCCCGTATTGATGACCTGGAGCTCATTAACCCACGACTGGGCGCATATAACATCACAGTAAAATCTGCCGATCTGGTATCCTTCACATTTGAGGTCATCGTGACTCAAGGCATTCCTTCTAGCCTTGATGCGTGTGCTTGCCTAGAATGTAGACGCAGAATTACAGACGGTGTGTGTATGGATACGAAGGCATATAAATCGAATGTCCGAGTCTCTATCCGTGAACTCCTTGTAGTGATGCGCGATGCTGGAGGATCTCTCTTTGGGACAAGTTCTGAGGTAAATGAAAGGCGAAACGTCACCGTTGAGTTGATATATGGAAGGCACCTCGTCACAGGTCTGGAAACTAGATACACGTCAAATGAAACTATAATTTCAAATTCAACTATGATGACGTTAGAAACCAGAAATGGTGCTGTTGCGTGGTGTAGTGATGGACAAAGTATTTCACCAGCACCGCAGTTTTGTAGACCGGCAGATGATGCGTCTATTGAAAGTTATGACACTGTGATGGACAGGTATACTGCTGAGAACGTGGGCACTTCAACGGGGCCTGTCACTGGCAAAGGTGAAGACTATTACAGTATCAGCCCACGACCACAGTGGACGGGCAAGGCACTCAGCATTGATCTAGATCTTCCACTTGCTGGTGTATTTGGATTCAAGCTCTCGAGTTCGTGTGCTACGCAAGATGAATGTTTTTCTCTAAGTGCATCTGGGCAGACACGTGAGCCCTACCAAGAACTATTGTTTGACGTCTTGGAAATCACCATCACGCCGGGAACGCCACATACAATCGATTTTTCTCAGGCGCCTCCAGATCGCTACGACAACGATGTTGCGATTGCTCCTGCAATACAGTTAATCGCACGCGATGTTGCTGGAAACACGTGCGATGACTTAAACACGATTGCGTCGGTGACTGTTTCGCCCCAAGAACGTCGTTTGCACGGACAAACAACCTCTGTTATTAATGGCATCGCGACGTTCTCGAATTTTAGACTTCATGGCGATCGAGGTACAGAGTATTCTCTTCAATTTTCCCTGATAGCGTGGAACCTGTCTGTTAAGCACTCCTCATTTCTTGTACTGCCTTGCAACACTGTCAAACCGAACTCTCGAAACAATGGCCTTGGCCAGTGCGAATGTGTTCCAGGCTATACTGAGGACATTACAACCCAAGAGAAAGGTGGAACTGGATTTACTGAAGGTTTGACTACGGTGTCTGCGTTTCCGACACTTTATGACCGAATTATTCTAGAACGCGAGAAGTACATAAGAGCGTTAAATCCTTATGGGTCCTGCGTTCCATGTGCGAATGGTTTCTATAAACCTCTACCAGGCCCACAGAAATGCTCAAAGTGTCCACTTCAGATGGATACAACATTGAAGGAAGGGGCACCAAGAGGAATATGGACCACATTATCTGGTGAAACACTTGCAGGATTCCTAGGAAACCATGATCTGAACTCGTGCCACTGCGTTGTTCAGCAGAACGTGACCAGGCACTTGACTAGTGTTGAAACATACCGTGCGTCTCCCCACGAAGATTTTCGCTGCGAGCGGTGTCCTCAAGGCGGTTTATGTAACGGGCTGCCAAAAGCACATATAAAAAGTAAGAAAGGCAGATGGCGAGCCAGCTTAAACGCAACTCAAATTTACACTTGTCCAAATGACCATGCTTGCCTTGGGGGCACAGAAAGTGCATGTTCCGTAGAGTATGAGGGTATTTTATGCGCGGTTTGCAAGGATAGTCATGCTAGAAATACCCTGGGTGGCAGTAGTTCGCCGACGTGTTCACGGTGCACGGCGAAAACGATTGGCGGATTTGTACTGGTGATCCAGCTTGTGATTCAAGCTTGCATACTCACTGCGATATTCAGATTTGCAGTTCGCAAACAGAATGGATCTATTGGCTTGTGTCGGACACTCCTCTCACACTTCAACATGTTGGCTCTCTTCAACGACGTCGACCTAGGATGGTCCAAAGCTCAATATATGCTGTTCAAGATTGCTGAAACAATTTCAACCCCATCCATACGTAACTTTGAAGTGGACTGTCTGTTACAATGGAATCACTACCAGTATACTGGATTTTACACATCGATGCCAGGTGTAATCATGCTCTTGTCTGTGTTTTGCTACCTTGTGTTGATTGCGAAGGGCGTCTTGCGACGAAAGCGGGAATTTCTCGATGAAAAACTCGCATTACAGGAGCAGATAGCCGCACTGCGCAGGAAAGGGAAGGACATCACTAAACTTCAAGAGGCGCTCGAGATCATGAGTGTCAAACCCGATTTTTTTCTGAGCCTCAGTGCGAGGGGCGCCCTCAGTCGCACGGGCGGCAAATGGGAAGATGAGGATGGAAATATTGTGCATGGTCCTTCTGATGCAGAATTCGCTCAGTTTCCGGCCACATCGTATGACATGACATTCTGTTTCTCTCTGGTTTTTATCTACTGGTCGTGGATCACCATAATAAAACATCTCGCACAGCTCATTCGTTTCCGACGTATTTCTGGTGCTGGTTCTTTTTTGTACGTTGACCTGAGCATCAGTGCCGACACGACACTCTATCAAGGATGGCTCGTTGTCCTTGTGACATTTCTATTTGCGTACGCATTTGTCATTCCTTACTACGTGTTCCAATGTCTTCGTCGTGAGAACGACCGCCTTCACTGGCTGTCGACCAAAACCCGCCTGGGATTCCTTTTCCAAGGGCTGAAGCCTGAATATTACTGGTGGGAATTTGTGGTGATGGGACGCAAGCTCGCTCTTATGGTGATCTCCGTGATTCTTCCAGAACGGCCTCTGACGGCAGCATATTGTGCTCTTTTCGTGATGCAGGCTGCGGTTGGTGTCCATCTTATTTGTGATCCGTTTCAATCGAGCCGGCAGCAGTCGTTGGAGTTATTCTCGCTCGTCGTCATCATCTTCACGTATCATATTGGGATCCTCGTGCAGACGAGCAAACATGCGTTACAATCAACTGGATTTCATGTTTTCTTCTCTGTGTTACAGTTCACGATAAACGCTGCAGTCGTGCTTTGTTTTTCTGTCTTTGTCTTCAAAGACATGATGTTGGAATCCATAACATCAAAGGTCACTGTGGAACGGTCGAAAGTGGAAGCTGAAGATGATACCCGACACGAAGTGGTTCACGAAGAACTTCTTTCTGCTAGGCCTCAGTTTAGATCCCTTCATCCACGCTTAGCTGGTGAGCTTAAAACAGCCATTGACGGTGGCCGTGTCCGTAACACTATTGCACAGGCAGAGGTACCAGATTTGTGGATGAAACATGTCCAGTTGAACGTTAATCTTGAGATGTTGCGTAATAATTGGCGCGACGTGAAAAAGACTAGTGATGTGCCTCTTAAGAATAAAAGTCCAAAGGACGTTGCCTCTCGGAACAAGCAGATTACAGCTGAACGTGACGGCAAGCAAAATCGTGCGAAATATCTCGAGTATCGTCGAGATGCGAATGCTGTTGGTCGCGTTGAGTCACGGGTATCAACGCCAGCCCAAAGGGAATCGGAAAGCGGACATGAATCGATTATTTCTAACAGCATTCAAGGTGAACGAGTAAAAGCATCTAGTGAGATGCGCACTGACCCATCAAATGTCAAGAGGATAGGCGAGGATAAACACGACGATCGACATTCCAATGTACTGAAAGGAGACGAAAGCACGATCGCTCCGAAGTCCTGGCGCGACCGAATGGAGGATTCAGAGTGGCGCATGCAGCAGCGCATGCAATATCGCCGCAAACCAACTGATGACCAAACTAACCCTGCGAGAAAGTAAAGTGCGCTAATTACGTACTTTCGAGTTGGTCGGCATGTAACGTGCACTTTGTGTTTCGTGCGAATGTTACGCAGGTCAGGGAGTTGCCATCGCAAAATCAACACTGACGGTTCCTTTTTGCGTTTCGTGCACCAAACTCAAACACTTTGTTTGTGAGTCCTACCTTGCTGGCTAGCTAGTAGCTAGCTAGAGCTCAAGTGGGTAGTCTCTATGCAGTGTGATATTACAAAAGGGGAGAACGAAATAACAGGATAAGTCGCACGTTACGTTGTCTTCATCGACGAAGAACAAAACTCGATGTAGGTTGTACGCGATGTTTTCTCTTTTGTTTGAATGAGAAAACACAAACAACTTTCTTCCCAGTCCGCAGTTCGGGTACTCGAGAAATATTCGCGGAACGTGCAAACTAAGCAAGTAGCGAAGAGCTTCTTTAGTAGTGCAGTAGGCTGCATACTCTTAGATTGCATTGAAACGACGCTCAACCGAAAGTCGATGCAAAAACTAGTTTACTAAAAGTACAAGTCAATTCCATAAGGTCTTAGCCTCACGGCGTAGCTCTTGAACCACAGTAGCAAGAGCTTCTGGGCTCACGCCATTTTCACAAAGTGACACGAGTATTGCAAGGCTCTCTTTGTCGAGGCCACAGTCGAGCAGTTTTGAGATTTCGAAAGCGACTGGGTACGAGCGAGGGATATTGAGTGTCAGAACGTGTGGGCGAGAGCGTTACTGGCGTGTTTGGATGCGTGCGCGCCGCGACCCTCGTCATGAGACGGCTTCACGGTTTTCGTGTGGAGTGATCTCTCCCGGGCGCAAAAAGAAAGGGCCAGTCGGCCATTTTTGAAAGTGAAGGGCGAGAAGCTTCAGGAGCAGACTACTACGTACTGTCAAGAGTCTCCCTCGCATGATGCACGGCAAGAGCGTCAGTCATGTTGACGTGTCAATCCGTTTTCACCACGTGATCCACCAGTGTTCGTGGCGCGCGACAGTATGCAGTTTCCGGCGCGGACGAGTGTGCTTCTGAGGGCCTTTGGGTCTCCCAAGCGTTGCTAAAATTATCGTCGTATAAACTGATGATGTATGTATATATGTATGCGTACGTACGTACACTACTTTAAAAGTTTACATGCAACATACATACATTATTAATACACGCATACAATAATAATAATGGAAACTAACATAATAATAAATGCATGCTACTACTTTATTAGCTATCTAGCTAGCTAGCTACTAGCTAGCTACTACTGCATACTACGAGCTAGCTAGCTCTAGCTAACTACATACTGCAGGTAGTAGCTATGCATTATTTGTTATTATTGTTACAACATACATTCAGCGCTCGTCCATCTTCGCGTCGTAAAGATCCATGATTTGATTACTGATCTCGTCACATGCCAGCTGTTCGATGCGGTAATCGTTCCACCAATCTTTTCGCAGATTGAGGGTTTTTCCGAGAAGCTTTGACGCTGCAAATGATTGATATGGGAATCGAGGAGATAGACACGTACTGTGAGTGAGCAATGTGGACTAGGGAAGAATATGATGTCGGAGGCTTTACTGTAGAGCGTGGCCTTACCAAGATAAAGTACGGCGTTTGCGATGTCAGAGGCAGAAAACTGAAGGCACAGCGTCGTTCGGAGGCTGCGAGGAACGTGGGAAGATTCTGTCAGCACACCGAGGCTCGTTGTGTTTAAGAAAATCGCGCGTTGTGCTCTATGGAGCATAGACATACCTATCATTCGCGAAGTTCCAAGCCACTTGCGTCAGGCTGCGGCTGCTATCTTCGGGCAGGTCTTGCGACTGGTTGAGCCGTTTCGCGAGGTGAAGGAGGTGCTTATACGGGTGCTCGACGTTGAAGTCGAAACCGAGTGTGTGGAGCAGTAACCTTTCAGCTTGCAAGACTCTCTCTCGTTGCTCCTCGAGTTGATCCTTTGCGGCGTGTGAGGGAAAGAAAACAGAAGGGGTCAGATCGTTCACTTTCGCGGCACGCGTGAATTATGCAAAGCGGCGAACAGAAAGCCGTAGGGTCGAACCTTCTGGTGAATCTGCTTGAGCGCGCTCTCGTATTCGTGCTTGTGCTGCACGAGGAAACACACGCGAACGACCTCGTTTAAAGGTTTTGGTGTCTCTTCAACTTTTCCAGCAAGAAACAAGCATGCAGTCGCGACCACCTACGTGACGTGAGGGGTTTTAGTCAGCAAGCGAGAGAGATGGGACTGACGAGAGCCGCGCAGTTCTGGACGAACCCAAGGAGAAAGCAGGGATCATATCATGCTTCACGCACGTATCGGTCGTTCGCTGGAGCCCCATGAGAGTGGCTAGCAAAAAATCGGTGACAAAAGACCGATGCTGTTGCGATCGTCAATTGAGGCCTGCGAGATGTGAAGTGTTGAAAGTATCGTGAGCTTGGTTCCAGGTGCGCAAGTGGCGTGTGATGACGAGAAGAAGAAAACCGCACATTTTGAGCTCTATTCCCGAGTCCTTCAGGAACTCGCAGTACGACCACCTATACGAGGCTTCCAGCCGGCCATCGATACCATGCTGACGTGAGGGCGACGCTTCTTCGAGAGCCTCTCGAGACAAAAACATGTCGGGCGGCCACGCTCCCGCGAGCGCCACTCGTGAACTCGTGAATGAACGAAAAACCGAAATCATATGAGTACCAGCAGCGTAGTACATTCCCGACGACTCGCGCGACACCGCCCACGCGCCCACCGACCGGCCTGGCGGTTCAACAATAATTTGTCCTCGTTTCTAAAAAGATGATCTGGTCTGACTTTTTTCGGAGGGGCCTGCCAGATCCACGCGCGCGCTACGATACATGGCATACACACGAGCCGCACTTCAGATGGAGACATTCGACGAGCCTCCCAAGACCGGGACCACGATCGTCGCTTGTGTGTATGACGGGGGCGTTGTCCTTGGAGCTGACACACGGGTGAGCACGGGGATTTACGTTTCAAACAGGGCAAGCGACAAGATGACGGTGCTGGCGGATTCCACGGTGATGTGCCGCTCGGGTTCTGCTGCAGACACTGAAGCGGTCGCCAAAATTGTGCGTTATCACGTCGAACAGATCGGGATGGAGAGAGACTCGCCGCTCGACGTCAAGACAGTGGCTCAGATTTCGAACCAGATCAACTACCAGAACAAAAGCGCGAATCACGGCGCCGGTTTGGGCGCCTACATGATCATCGGCGGTTGGGACTCGAACATCGGCTCGCAAGTGTACAGCTGCACTGCGGGCGGCAACATGATTTCGACGAGGTGGACCACGGACGGTTCCGGGTCGACGTACATCTGGGGCTTCATGGATGACGGCTTTAAGGAAAACATGACTCGCGAGGAATGCGAAGCTTTCGTCACCGCCGCGATTACCCTCGCGATGTCCACCGACTCTAGCTCTGGGGGGTGCGTTCGATTGAACACGGTGAACGCCGAAGGAATTCATCGCAAATTCGTAAAGCCAGGCGAATTATCACCCGCGTACGGTGAACTCGCCGCGACCGTGCGGCACGGACACGTGGGAGCGAGCGGCGGTATGGTGTTGTAAAAGCGCGAAAGGTCCAAAAACTTCTCATGAAGTTAAATCGAACGCGCGGCCGTAAATGAAACAGCCATCGCGGCTACGTTCCTCTCGCTCTCGCTCTCTTCTTCGCTAGCACCACGGAAGCGAGCAGCGACCGTCATCGGGAGGGGGGCCGATCACGAACACGAAAACGAATAACAAAAAGAACACGGAGGCGATCCCGAACTTCGTGAATGTCTCGGAGCTCCAGGTATCCGCCACGCGATTCTCGTCAGCCTGGATGTCTTCCTTCGCGCTTCGCCCACTGTTCTTCCTGCGCGTTCGCGATAGGTACACGAAGGAAACGGGATCGAGGTCGCGTGGTCAGAACGAGAGATTTTTCGCGCGATAAAAAAAACGGGACGAAGAAAACGCCGAGTACGGTTCCGGCGGGGTCGCGATTTTTTCGGGGCCGACGCGCTCGCTCCTCACCTCATCGTCGACCTGTCCACCGATCTGTCCACGAGATCGTTCGGATCGAGCGTCCCGGTGCCTTTGATCTCCGTCTGGATCTGTTTCCACGCCCCGTCCCAATCAAGCAGGCCTTTTCCTTTCTTGCCGCGCTCGGATTCTTCACCGTCCTTGTCTGCGTTTCGAGGAACGTTCGAGGAGCGTCAGACAGACGCGTCTCACGACACCGGAGGTTCGAGAGAGTTCCGAACGACGCTCGGCACGTCGGCGGACTTCCGCGCGCCCATGCGTTCGTGAGGGGAAACCCGAAACACCAGAGTCGACGTACCTGAAGCGGCGGCGCGTGGGCGGTGAGCCGTGCGAACAACCCGGCGACCGCGTGCGACGGGGCGCGATCGCCACGTGACGGCGTGGAACGCGCTCGATCGAGCGCAAAGCATCGCGACGAAATTCTCCCCGCGACGGGGCGGACGGGCGAGATGAAGTACGAGGTGCGACGCGGTCCGGATGCTGGCACGTAGTGTTTACGCTGCGGCCCTTGCCGGGGGTTGCCTCCGCTGCGCACGAGAAGTCGCGTCATCGTCAGTCTTTATCAGCTCTACTATGTTATTTATTCGTCGCCGAACGAAAATAATGACACTTCTTTCGCCGCGTTGCGGCGGTCACGTCGTTTGCCAGCTCGAAAAGATGCTTCGATCTTAGTGAGCGGGACATTCTGCTCGTCATGCCCGTGCGAGAAGCTGCTCCGGCTGACACTCCCCGGTGGGACTCTCGGGTGTCGAAGCTTTTAAGTCAGGCTGCAGTTTCAGTCGTCTCGTGGAAGGATGAGGAGCACCCCGCCGTCTCAGAGAGGGAGCGTGCTCTCGCGGGGGAAGCAGGCGCCGTCGCGGACCGGGCGAACCCGTTTTTCGAGAGCACCGCAAGACCGGAGAGGGAGCGCGAGACCCGCACGGAAGCGTCCGACACGGGAACGCTGGTCGTTGAGGATCCGGCATCGTGGAGCCGTGACGCATCGTCAGCTTTCAAAGCCTTCGCGTGCGCGACAACCTCGCCGGCGACGCTCCTGCGGTACTTCGACGCTCTCTACGGGAACGAAGATCTGGGCGCTCGCGATTTTTCCGCGACTCTGACGATCGAAGACGGAAACGTCGCCCTCACCGCGCGTTCCTCGGATCTCGTGCTCGTGCTCTCCGCGCTTGCCGCGTCGGATTCGGACGAGGTTGCGTCTGAGACGGCGTCCTGCCGCCTCGGCGAGCTCGCGCGCGAGCGCGAACCTTCGAAGCGAAGACGCGCGCCGCCCGAAACCTCGAACGGCTCTCCGGAGGCGACGCGGGTCGCCGAAGCACGAGAATCGTGGCTCGGACCGATGGGACCCACCCCCACGCTTCGGAAGTTCTTGTCGGCGTCCGAAGCGAGACTCGACGAGACGGCGTGCGAGGCGGCGGTCGCGGCGCTGTGTCGCTTCGCGCCGCGCGACGCGAGACGGTTCCTTCGGGAAGCGAACGTCGGGTACCGCCTGCGACGCGCGTTGCGCCACTGCGAGCACTACGGCGCGTTCGAGGCGCAGGCGCTCGTTCTGGAGCGGATGGGTCGAGGGAGAGAGGCAGTTTCAGTGTGCGTCTCCGCGTACGCCGCGCACCTGGAACGGGCGACGCGCGACGCGGGAGACGCGGGCGTCGCGGCGTTCAAAGCGGAGGCGGACGACGTCGTCGCCGTCGCCGTCGGCGCGTGTTTTCGCGAGTCTGCCGCGTCGACGTCCGCGCCGTGTCTCTGGACGCAGCTGCTGAACGGCCTGGCGAGGCATCTGAGGAGCAGCGCGGAGCGTTCCGGCGCCGTGCGCGGGGTGGTAAAAAGCCACATCCGCGCCGTGCTTCGCGCGGCGCGGACGGTTTGCCCCCGCGTGTCCACCCAACTCGACGAGTTCGCCGGCGCCGCGCTGCGGGAGCGCTTCGAAGACGAAGACGCGCTTGGAGGGTTTCGAGTCTCGCTGTTTCTGAGCGGGATTCTCGCATCCGACCGAGCGCGAGTGTCGACCGCGGAGACGGCGCGAAGACGCGCCGAGGCTCGGAGGAGAGCCGCGGCCGCCGCGAGAGCGAGCGCGGGGAAACAGAAGATACAAATCTTGCATTAATACCACGCCGTGGCGCTCACCGGCTTCTCCCCTCGTCTCGCTCACGACCCGCCGCCGAAAAATCCGGCAGCTTTCGTCGCGAACGGTTGCGATTCCTCGCGAGTGACCTTATCTTCCAAGCCCACCTCGTGGTACAAGGCAGCCCGTTCAGGGGTGTTGGGCAGTTTCGCTAAATATTTCGCCAGCTCGACTTTCGGAGCGCCGAATCGCTCGCCGAGCTCGAGAAAGGTCAGCGCGCCTAAAGGACAGTTTCTCTCGTTTGCCAGCGCTTCGAGCGCTCTCCAGTCACACTTAGACGCGAGCACGGTCGCGTGCAGCCAGCAGAAGTGACGGTCGGACATGCTAAACGCGACGCGGATCCTTCGCGCTTCCTTGAGGTCTCCGTCGCGAACGAGGCGTTTCACAATCGCGGCGAGACTTTTCTGAGGGACGCCGCCGAGCGCGTTCTCGACGCGCGTCTCCGTTCCCAGGCGGATCAGTCGCTGCGTCTCATCCAGCACTCTCTCGTGGAACACATCCTTCAACTTACCGTACATCATCGAGGCTTGGCCGCACAGGCTTGCGGAGGTTTCGTCCCAGACGTACGCCTCGGCGTCGCGATCCGAGGCGCGGAAGACCTGCGAAAGCAAAGCCTGAACGCCTCTGGCCGTTTCGCCGGCACTGTAGAAAAACGATTTCAAGAGCTCGACGTCCGTTCGCCTGCAGAACGCGACGAACAGCGCTTTGGCCTGGGGATTCCTCGATAAGAGCGAGGCGAGATCTTGAAACGTCATCTTGCGCTGTAAGTTTAGCAGTGTCGCGTACATTAGGTCCGCGTCTCGGCTTTCGATCGCTTTTCGCAACGCCGTCTCGTCGGCGCCGACGGCGGCGAGGAGCGAAACCTGCGCGGAAGAATTTTGTTCCATGTCGATCAGATGCCGAGCCAGCTCGCGCCGACCGCTTTGATGCGCGGCGAGAGCAATTTTCCCATGAGACATCCCGCGCACGCTCTCGAGCTTGGGCTTAATTCTGCCAAGCACGGCATCGTCCGGCTCCGAAGACGCCGCGACGTTCGACACCGCCCAGCGCTCCACGACGCGTCCACGGCCTCTCGTGAACTCCGACACGCGAGACGCGAGCAGATGGTGTTTGCGAGCGTCCAGACGTTTGACGAGATTTTCCAATCCGGCGCAGCAGTACTGCGCGTACGTCAGAGGTATGCCCACCTCGGGAGCGCGCGCGGCGTTCAGGATTCGAAGCATCGCACACGTCTTGTGCAACGCCCAGCAGTCTACATTTCGCGGCTTTCTTTGAAGATACGAGTTCCCGAAACGCGCCGCGCGGAGTAACTCCGCCTGCCTCTTCGCGTCGAACTCGTGACACGCGGCGCGAACGCACGTCTGGATCGCGGACTCGAGCGCTCGCGCCTCGCGCAGCGCGGCGTCGCTCTCGTCGTCCGGGGTCGATCCCCGTGCGACGGCGGCGAAGCGCTCTGCGGCGTCTTGCAGCGCGACGGCGGGGCTCGTGCCGCCCCGCGCCGAGCGCGACGCCGCGACAACCGGGTCGGGCACTCGGGAGACGAGCTCGTGCCCGCGCGACGTTATGACACGCAGGC